>Ga0190367_1000253_pt1 | contig 40993 bp, 47 predicted proteins | sample 4872181011_MG_FD_171838 | JGI IMG/M metagenome (GOLD analysis project Ga0190367, IMG submission 171838) | Hydrothermal vent microbial mat bacterial communities from Southern Trench, Guaymas Basin, Mexico - 4872-18-10-11_MG | ecosystem: Environmental > Aquatic > Marine > Hydrothermal vents >... | reverse complement strand
TGCTAAGGTAGACCAATCTATATCTCTGAGCACGCTCTCAATATTAATTCTTCTACCAGTTAATAACATGAGTATACTGACACCTATAAGGGCTGGTATAGCTGGAGGATTGCCTAAAGGGTCTTCGGGTGTGAAGAGTATTATCACTATGGTCAGTGCTATTAAAACCTTGTATAAAAGCCTCTTATTAACGGGTTGGTGATAATATTCAAGTCTTCTTATACGTGTTGTTGCTTTTGTATATTGTATTATCCACTTATTGTTAAGTAATCTTATTAGTATTAGGAAGAATAGGAAATCGACTATTACTATGGGTGTTAAGTTGTATATGAAATCCATGAATCCTAGTTTCGCTATTGAACCTATCAGTATATTTGGAGGATCCCCTACTAGTGTTGCTGTGCCACCTATGTTAGATGCAAATATTATTGATAATAGGAGTGAACGTGGGTTTACACGTATTTTACGTACAATCTCTATTACCAATGGGGTTATTAGAAGAACTGTTGTAACATTATCTATGAATGCTGAGATGGCAGCCGTAATAGCCTATAGTACTGTAATGAGTCTAAATGGATGTTTAAAGAATGTTAGGAGAATTTTCATCGCAATATAACTAAAGACGCCTGTTTTACTTAGTATACCGACTAACATCATCATAGACATTAATAGTAGTATAGTGTCTAGGTCAACACTATTGATTAGACTAATAAAGCTAGTGAAATGAAGGAATAGATTTAGAATTAAAACCATACCTACACATAATAAGGGTTCAGGACTCATTGTGATTTTTAAATATTTCTAATTACTTTTAATCACTCGCCTTCATCACCCATCTTATCCTCTACCCCTCCGCTAGTAGAGTCATCCCCTCATCAGTCATCCTCTCCTACTCCCCTCACCTCCTTATCTCGCAAGGTTCATCGTTCGGGTGTTCATAGGGTTTCGGAGTATCCCTTGGGACTCTACTAGCGGAAAGGTAGATTCCTCAAACAATAATTTGTACAGAAAGTTTATAAATTTTATCCACAATATGATAATCATAGAGGTGATAAGCGGAATTGAAGACTTTGAGATTCATTAGTAGCATTTCTAAGCATGGTAGGGATAGGTATATGATAGCTATTCCCTCAAGTGTTGTAAAACAGTACGGAGAACTCATAGAAGGATGGTGTAGAGAGAAGAGAAAGCTAGTAGTAGAGGTAGGGGAACTTGCAGGCGAAATACAAAGAGAATACTAAGTCACTCATAGAGGTTATACCATTCGTTACAGTTAAGGGTTCTCTAGTACCTAAGACTATAGAAGATAGAATACAACTGGTGTACCTTCTGAGAAAGTTTACGGAGGCATCAAGAATAGCAACACTAATGCTATGGAGAAATAAGAGAAGGAAAGAGATTGAAAAAAGAATCTATGAGATAATACCTAATGTCCTATATGTTGAGTCAGCAATCAAACACGCAAAATTAGTAGTAGAAGGGGCTAAAGTGAATAATGCTAAGCTACCTTGGAGGAGAATTAAGCACTACTTCCTCTTCTGTAGAGGAAACAAATGGGAGAAATATGGAAATAGAAACATCAGGATAGTTAATTATAAAGATGGTCTCTTCCTCATAAAGATAAAGAACCCGTTTAGCAAAGACATTACCTGCACAGCATCATTTGGTAGGTTTACTAACATCATCCTAGATTTATTGGAGCTAATAAGAAGTGGAGTTGAAGGTTACTCAGCTAGAATAGTACTTAGAAGCGGTAAATTCTACATTCATGTGAATGTACCTATCGAACTGTACTTAAAGCACACAATGAAACATCAGGTTAGAGAAGTAAACAATATTTTTGTAGGTATAGATGTTAATGCTGGATTCATAGACTACTGTATAATCGAAAACTATAAGCCAGTAAAATTTGGGAGAATAGAGTTCAGGGAAATGCTCTGCCCTCAGTATCCTAGGGGGAAGTTATGGGATGGAGTAATACCTAGCAGGTTGGGGATGCTAATAGATGTATTTAGGAAGTATAATGTATCTACTGTGTTTTTGGAGAACCTATTTGAGATAACTAATCCTAAACATAAGGTAAAGTGGAGTAGTAATCCTAGTGTTAACCGTAAGATTAGCAGGTTTCCTAAGAGAAAGCTCCTAGAAAGAGTAGCATTATATCTTGCTAAACATGGTTTTCATGTTTACTTTGTGAATCCAGCGTATACTAGTAAAGCTGGTATGGTTATTTCTAAACGTCTTGGAGTAGATAAACATAAGGGAAGTTCCTACGTCATAGCATATAGGGGATTAAAAGTAATCAAAAATAATGAAAAGTGGTTAAAAACAGGTTAAGGCTACTGAAGTTCTATGCATAGTTTCAGTAATAAGTAGAGTGTAAAGTACACATAGTATCCCTAGTCCTATCGCTATATTCAATAGGCTTGCTTCTGTCGCGCCTCCCCTTCATGGCTCTTTAATGTTATGTAACGTATTATTAATGTGCTAGCGTATTACATTTACTGTTATAAGATGGAAGGTTACCTTACCTAACCGTTCACAGGGTAGGCTAAACAGTTTATTATTGTGATAGTTGAATTAGTAGGTAGGTGAAGGAGGAGAAGAAGTTTATGGCCGAAAAATTTGAATGGTATAATGTTTTCGTTAAAAAAGACTATAAACCAGACTTCGATAACGATGTAATCGTCGTATTCAGAATCACTCCAGCAAAAGGTTTCAGTATAGAAGAGGCAGCCGGGGCTGTAGCTTCAGAAAGTAGTGTTGGTACATGGACTACTCTTTCGGTTCTACCAGATCGTATATGGAGGCTTATGGGGAAGGCATATGATATTAAAGATTTAGGTGATGGCTCGTACCTTGTAAAAATAGCTTACCCTGTAGAGTTGTTTGAAGAGGGTAATATGCCAGGGTTCATGGCCTCTATAGCTGGCAATGTTTTTGGTATGAAACGAGTTAAAGGATTAAGGGTTGAGGACATATACCTTCCACCATCATTCATTAAGTACTTTAAGGGACCGGTTAAGGGCATTAAGGGTGTACGTGAAATCTACAAAGTCTATGATAGACCAATAGTAGGTACAGTGCCAAAACCAAAGGTGGGTTACTCTCCAGATGAATTAGAGAAAGTGGTTTATGAGTATCTTGTCGGCGGAATGGACTATGCCAAAGATGATGAAAATCTTACCAATCAGCCTTTCTGTCGTTTTGAAGCCAGAGCTAAAGCAATAATGAAAGCTATTGATAAAGCTGAGAAGGAGACCGGCGAGAGAAAGGTATGGCTGGCTAATATAACAGCTGATGTCAGAGAGATGGAGAAAAGACTAAAACTAGTAGCTGACTACGGTAACCCATTCATAATGGTTGATGTAGTCATTGTCGGATGGTCTGCACTAACCTATATCAGAGACTTAGCTGAAGAATACGGATTAGGAATTCACGCTCATAGAGCATTTCATGCAGCATTCACACGTAATCCTCACCATGGTGTTGCAATGTATACTCTAGCAAAACTCTATAGACTGATAGGTGTAGACCAGCTCCACATAGGAACACCAGGAGTCGGCAAGTTAGAGGCGAAGACAAAGGACGTAATAAATCATGCCAGAATACTACGTGAACAGCATTACACACCAGATCCAGATGACATATTCCACATGGAGCAAAAGTGGCTCCATATAAAACCAGCGCTCCCAACATCATCTGGAGGTCTTCATCCTGGAACGGTACCGGACGTAATTAAGGCTCTTGGAGTGGATATAGTGATACAGGTAGGAGGCGGAGTACTAGGGCATCCTGATGGGCCAAGGGCAGGTGCGGCAGCAGTAAGGCAGGCAATCGAAGCTTATCTAAAAGGTATACCATTAGATGAATATGCTGTAACGCATAAAGAGTTAAAGAGAGCACTGGAGAAATGGGGTTATGTTAAACCAGCATAAAATCCTAAGTTCATTTTCTTTTAAAACTCCATAAAGCAATACTTATTACTCAATACTAAGTCATACATCACACCTACTGATTGCTAATACCTCTATGATAGTTTAGCATGATACTATGTGACAATATAGATATATAGCTGTCACTATATAATAGTGACAGACTCGAATCTTAAATGTCACTAAGACGAAGGTGAAGAATATGAGTACATCTAGTCTAAGTAATATTAAAAAGAAGGTTACGCCTAGTTATGTAAGGAAAGCAGAGGTTTTATTATTATCACTCATTTACGATGAGATAGCTCTTTCAAAATTAACAAAGATTATTTCTACTTGTGAAAATAGTAACCCCTCCTCTGTAAGAAGATCGTTATATAGGGTTATACCTACACTTAAAAAGTTATGGTTGATTGAGGAAAACGCGCCTAACGTCTTCACTATAACTCCTCTAGGACTCTATGTAACGTATCATCTCTTTGGAGTATTCGGGGCAACACCTTACCTTGTATCACGGCAAATCTCTAGAAAAGTGCCTTTCCTAAAAGGATTTGATGTAGTTATATTCCTTTATGGAGAAAGTGATGAATCATCAGGGCTAATCCGTACGGCTAAAATAGATGATATAACTTTTACTGTAGATACTAGAAGGGGTGAACTCCTTGTTGATGGTAATATATGCAATATTATAAGGAACCTTCATACAATTGAAATGGAATACCGTATTCTCAGCTATACTAGTATAACATCACTCCTTTATGAAATTTGTAAACAAACGGATAGCATAATATGTGATCCTCTTTTTGATAGAAATATAGCAGAGGAGGGCATAGGAGTTATCGTAAAAGCCCTCATTGAGAATAGGTGGCTTGAAGGATATAATATAGGCACATACATATATGACTTCATGCCCACGGACAGAGATATCATAGGAAGAATCGAGTTTCACCCAGAATATTATGGATTAACTGAAGATCAAATTACACCACACACATTATTTCTAACAGCATTATCAGATATTATCTGGGAAACTATCATTGACGTAGAAGATAAGCCCTTTGTCCTTATTAATATATTGAAGAACTATGGCGAATTGTTATCACCATTTATGTGCAGTCTATTAATAGATGAGTTAAAGTACAGATATCTTTTTAAATTAAGCAAAATGATGGAGTCCTTAATCGACGTATCTAATAAGTATCCAGAGATACTTGAATTTGAAGAATACGAAGCAGAAGAAATAAAGAAAAAGTTACTACTGCTAGTCAATAATATAAAGAAAAGATAAATAATTGAAAACTTCACTAAGCATACTTTTATTTATATTTGTTGTACCTCTTTTCAGGTACTATGTCAATATTGACTGAATGAATGTTAAGAGGCCAAGTAATAGAGCTAAAGTTAAACTGTAAGGTAATAGCTTTCTCATAGCCTCTCCCTCCTTACCTGTAAGGTTTACAGCTGATACGCCAATAGCTATACTCTGTAAACTTACAATCTTTCCGAGAACTCCTCCAGTAGAATTCGTGGCTGCTATTAGGTATGGTGATAACCCAATCATCTCGGCGCTTATACGTTGTAGGCTACCAAACAATGCGTTGGAACCAGTACTAGAGCCTGTTATGAATGTTCCTATCCATCCTATAATTGCAGCTGCGAACGGGTATACACCCTTTAGAATAGACAGACTATAACCAAGTGTTAAAGACATGCCAGAGTAATTCATTAAGAATGCTAAGCCAACAACAGCTAAGATAGTTAAAATAGCTGACTTAAGTTGACGTAGTATACTAGTAGTTGTTGATACTAGGGTTTTCAGCTCAACCTTAAACGTTAGCACTGTAAGTATTGTTGCACATAACACTAGTGTTCCATGAGATATGGGCGACCACTTATAGATAGCACTGTAAGCTTTGCCATAAAGTTCTATGTATACTTGTTCATGTAAATAAGGTACCTTGACTTCAATAGTGAAGAGCTTGGTTATGCCAAGAGCTATAGATACCAACATTAAGAAGGTCACATAAATCCATGGAACCCATCCATATATTGACTCGCGTAAACCAAGATCACTTTCCATAATGACTTTTTGAAATCTTATCCTCATATACATGAGTATAAAAATCATTGAAATAATGGGGGCTAGTAAGCCAGGAATGTATGGGCTTATGTAAACCGATATGAGATATACCATAACACCAAGAACCAAACCCGATAGTAAAGTGATATCGATTATTTTCCAGATATCTTGTTTATTAACGAACTTTATAATTAAGAAAGGTATAATAACCGAGAATATCATGAGTTGAAAGGATGCGTAGACAGCTAGTTTATGGAGATTAAGTCCTGTAACGAGACTTAAGGTAATTAATGGCACACCCAGGCTAGCAAAAGGCACAGTAATAGTATTAGCTAATAGAGCTACGAGTACGGCTGATAATGGGTTAAATCCCAGTCTAATAAGTAGAGCCGATGCGATAGCTATAGGGAATCCGTAGCCATCAACGCCCTCTATCAAGCTTCCGAAGAGAAACGCTATAAACAATGCTTGAATACCCTTATTACCGAGTGTGTACTTAATCATCCACCTCTCTAAATACCTTAAGCTACCAGTTCTTTCAGCTAAATTAAATAGTATCATAGCGTTAATGACGATCCATGAAATAGGCCATAAACCAAATAGCACACCATAAAGATAACTAAATAAAGCCATTTCAAAGGGCATATCATAAACAAGTAACGCTATAATAAAAGCTACTAAAGAAGCTAAAAGTGCAGCTTTGTAACCAGGAATTCTAAACCTAACCAGTAGAATCATAAGAGTAAGAATAGGTGTTAAAGCAACTAGAAAGGAAACTAACATATTCCCAAACGGGTTTAGCGGAGGAGTCCACAAAGCTAAATCACCAAAATGACCTTCTTAGTAAAATAGGCAGACTAAAATATAATTAAACTTATTTCCATAAATGATTAATACTAACACTATATTAAAAACGTTTCAATCTTAACTTATTACTTACACTTGAGATCATCACATAAGCCCTCTCTTCTTTACAGTGGACTCTATCGTATATTCATTAGTTTGTCTATGGTTTTATTCTGCAATATTGTTAAATTTGGTCTCTCTCATCACTAGCCTACTACATGGAGGAGGTTTACCTCCAATGAGACAGTATAAGAACTGTAATAGGATGATGTCATCAGTTGTTATTGTGTTATCACTATTACTAGTATCTATCATCCCTCATGTTGTAGAAGTTAGGAGCGAAGGGAAACATAAACTAATAAGGAAAAAGAACCTAGGTGGCGAGGTTTGGGCGCTTGTTGGAGCCCAGATGGTGAGAGAATTGTAGCAGTAGGAGATTACAATAAAGTTGTTATCTTTGACCGAGAAGACAACATAGTATGGGAAAATAAGCTAGGATACTACACTGATGACCCCTTCATTAGCCCAGATAGGAAATACTTAGCAGTATGACCTATACTTTTACGATATGGAGACTGGAGAAGTAACATACAAAACAAATACAAGTAAAAAGAACTCCATGTTATCTGTTCTACTTGTTGAAGTAGTAGTGGAGAGTACATAGCAGTAGGATGCGACTGGGGCTATCTATACCTTTACAAGTGGCTCGGCAAAAGAGCAACACACATGTGGACAAAAAAGATAGCGGAAGATTGTATATCATGTTTGTTTTGCCCCAGAAGGGTTGACAGAATAATAATAGGAAGTCTCGACGACCATGCCTATCTTGTTGACCTAGATGGTAACATTCTGTGGAAAACCAAACTAGACAGTGACGTTTGTGTTTCTAAGAAGGAGTATAAAGAGAAGTATTGAAGAGTACCTTAGCATGGAGAAGTTTTAAAAGAATCATAGAGTTATTGTTGAAGAGTACCTTACTGGAGACTGGTTTGATGGATTATACCAATACAATATTCTCAAGGAGAAATGTAGTAATCTAACAATTACACCCGTTATTCCAGCAGTACTCCCCTCATGGAACTATAATTTAACAAAAACAGGCTCTAGAGTGAAAATACCCACCACCACAGTATCATATTATATGTGGGGTCTAATCACATTCTACATTGTCGTGATCACATTAATACTTGGAACAATAGGATAATAGTATACTCATCAATATCAATAAGAAAGATGATAATTAGCCTTGAACACGAGTTCCACGAATTAAAAAGACGTAGTTGGAGCTGAAGAAGATGTTAGTGGCTACTTTACATGCTTTGCACGCTTATTAATATTAGTTAGCTCCTTTTGTGGGTTTCTTATTTCCTTAGTGAATATTTTGTTTATTATGTATGATATTAGGAGTGGTGGTGCGAATAGTATTAGCCATATTCCGAAAGCCCATGCGAATCCATCTTGTATTGTAACTGGTATCTTTTCAAGTGTATTGAAGAATTCTACTGGTATTTCTACTTCTAAATCTGACTGTAATGTTATCTTAAATAATGGTTTTCTCTCGTAATGTAATGTATAATCTCCGGGTAGTAGATACCATGTATTATTGCTTACTCGGAATTCTTTGGTACAATTTAACTTGTATCAAGGGGGCATGAGCTAATTGTCAACACTCAAGACCTTAGAATCCTCATAGTAGAAGAACTCAATATTCTAGGATGTTAAGTAAAATTATTACCTACTGGTGTTCCATGGGCTTACTACTCTATATTCCTCCTTTCTATGCTTTAGGATTTCCACGAGCTTCTTATCAACAGTTAATACTTTTGTTTTGTATTTTTCTGCTATAGCTAGGAATAATGAGTCATAAATTGTTATCCCAAGTTTTATAGAAAGTTCTATTGTTCTCTGAAGATAGTCTACATCTCTATGAATTATGCATACATCGCTTATAAACTTATGTAGTAATCTAAGATTCTTTAACACAATGTCACTTGGCTGTTTAAATATCATTATCCTCTTCCAAGCTGCGTTACTAGTTTCTAAAAGTACTAACTCCGGTACATGAAGTTCATCATATTCTTTAATTACCTCTTCAGACCATTCACTATATTTCTCAGGAAAGAATAGTGCAAAGAGAACAGAACTATCAACAATAATACTCTTAATGCTCACATTCTCTATCCTCGCGAATCAACTTGTCGACAGATACTGGTATCTCATCTAATTGCTCACGTGCTTCCCTAGCAGCTTTAAGATATTCCTTCATCAATAACTCTCTAACCCTCTTATTAATGAATGCTTTAACTTCCTCAGCCCAATCAACACCTTTACATTCGTCCATTAACTTCTTAAGTTTTTTAGGAATTCTCACACTAAAGACTACACTCATAGTCTATGACCTCTGTAGTCAGGTAAAGCATACCATATAGGAGTTATAAGTTTTATTATACCACAAAAGGTTAAGGAATTCAAGTTAGGATAAGAAGTGATGAAACATGAATAGAGATCACATAGCTCAAATGACATGTAACAACATTAATAATACGTCAAGCATGCTTAGAGGGGTAGAAACTTTTATTAGGTTTGTTTAGTTCAGGTTGGTATGTGTTGAAGCCCTATGAAGGTGATGGGGGCATTGCTCTAAGCCCCGTAGGGTGTAAGCCTCTAGATGGGAGGGCTATGCCGTTGCCCTCGACAGCCACCCATGAACCTATGGGGATGAGCCCTGCAAGGGTGAGCCCTCTAGGCGAGATGGAAGTCCCCAGGAGGACATCCTAACCCACCCTAAACTACCACAAAACACCCTCTAGAGACAAACGGTAGCTAGTGTGATCATCGATAAGAGACTTGAGGAACTAAAGAGACTATTAGCTAAAAAATTGGAGAATACAGAGTGGAGTAATCCTGAATATTTTGATTATTTATGGATGAATGGATTAAGGGTTAAAACCTTTCACCTATTAGTGCCTAAGCCAAGGTGGAGAGTCCTAGATATTGGATGTGGTGATGGATGGTTTTCTATACAAAATGCCCTAATCTTTAAGGACGTCTACTTTACTGGAATAGACCTTTATGAAGCTGAAGACTCTAAAAAGAATGCACAACTTTTCGAATTGGAGAATTGTAGTTTCATAATGATGGACACATACAAAATGGGATTTAAAGAGAAGTTTGATGCAGTTGTTTTCTTCCATAGTCTAGGAAATATATGTTCAAGAAAGGAAGATTTAATAAACCTCTTCAGTAAGGTCAAGGAGGCTTTAAGGAATGGAGGGAAACTTCTGATTGTTGAACCGTTTCAAGAGGATATCAAAGAGTACAATAAACTAAAGAAACTATATGAAATTTCGGGACTTTGTGGAAGAGGTGAGAAAAAGGAAACCATACTTAGCCAAAGAGACGTATTAAATGCACTTAAGAGACTAAACTTTAAAGTATTAAAAGTAATTAAATACATTCTCTTATGGAGGATATCTATAGAGGAATTCTTAAAATATTTTAAGTTGAAAGAACTACCATTTAAGATAAGGGAGCTCTACTATAGGGATAAGCCAAAACGAACAACTATTATAATTGCCCATAAGCTACAAAAACGGTTATAGCTAGAATGCAATCGTATAAAAGAAATACAATGATTATAATGTGTTTATTTAAGCAATGGAGATAATTCATTTCGACAGTTCTATGTCAGACCTTAATCACCCGAGAATTCATGAAGGAAGGCTCAGCACTCAAGACCACATTCTTCTTTGATGAGTTCTCTGAATGATTGAGGTCTAACATTACAGGTCCCCAAATTATATGAGAGATAAAATGTGCTTCTAAGGAGTACAACGGTTAATCTACTAAGGGAGTTTTTGATACTCATTTTCCCATGTTCTTGAGTCTATCTCTTAACATTTTTACCTCACTATCTACTTCTTTAAGGGCTTCTAATAATGATCTGATATCAGCTTGTGCTGTGGAATGCTTTGACTGAAGCTTCGCTATCCTTTCACCTTTCTCTCTTCTTACTTCTCTATCTACTATCTTATTCTCAATAAGCATCTCATTGTTTTCGATTCTCTCCTCTAATTCCTCCTTTACTGACTCCTGACTATTAAGAATAGACTTTGTGGGAGGGGGGATCTTAACTTTCTTTATGGCCTTCTTTAGAGACTCGGGTATATGTGGGGATGGTTTTACTCCACTTTGTTCTTGAGCTTGATTAGATGGCTCTGTATTAGTGATAAGTGTTTGGATCTGTTCTATGGTGGGGATGGGTGTCATATTTTCTCCTTCTTCAGCTACTGATTTTTCAATTGCCGTTAGGGGTTGCTCTTCGCTCTTCACGGATGCTTCACGTTGAGTATGTTTTCTTATTCTTCTAGAGATGAGAATGCGTACTAAGTATATGTCTAGGACTCCTAGGGTGATACCTATAAGTATACCTACGACCATAGGGTTGTGATTAAGTAGGTGTAAGAGTGGAGATAATAATTCTTTCATGTTCTCGCTCCTCCTATCATTGATTGTAAGAATGCACTCATTAAGTTGAAAAGTACCATGAAGGCTAAGCTGCCCTCTATGAGAAATAGGCCTAAATAGTATAAGAGGTTTATACTATGCCCTCCCTCAGTTATGTACATTACTATAGCGTTGAATATGGATGTTGCGAAGAGTATTACGAAGAAGAATGCTTCTACCACGGCTATCGGTACAGCTGCTACTATCTGTGCGGATAGTGATCCTTGTTGTAGCGGAGTCATGAACCCTGTGAACTCTATCACTATCACTAGTGTCAACGCTAGTATAGCTGAAAGGACAGGATGTAGTGGGAGTAAGAGGCTTCTGAGGAATACGCTTACCTCTTCTCTTTTCCTTCTAAGTGTGAGTATATTTAGCGTAGCTTTACTAATGAAATCCCCTATGAGTGTGGAGGGTGCACCAGCCTTAAATGAGTCGAGGAATATCTTACTATGATTAGTGATTAACTCACTTGATGCTTCACGTTCAAATAGTTTCCAGCATAGCTCATCACTAACTCCTACATCCAGTCTAACCTTCATATCCCTTATTAGCTTATTTAATGGCCCAAAGTCTATACGCATAACCTCCTTCACAGCATTAACAAATGATGCCTCTAGAGATGCAAGGGATGAAGCTAGTGTTGAGATGAATGCGGGAAACCTCTCATCTAATGCTTTAATCTTCAATATAACCCTCATACCTATAATACCAATGAGTAGTGAGGGCAGTCCTAGCATTAGAGCTACTATGGGAGTATTATCTAAAGGTGTAATGCCAATGAGGCTGAGCGCGAGGTAGCAAGCTAGAAGCATTATTACTAGGACTATGGACATTCTGGATATTATGAGTATTACTCTTACACTATCCTTTACTGTCGTGCTTGAGATTATTTTCTCGTAGGGTGACATCTGATAGAACATTACTGCGAGAGCACAATAGGCTACTATAATTGAGAATGCAACAATCCATAGGTAGTTAAAGAATTCTCCTCCCCAAATCATACCCATAATGGTAAACGTGATAGATATGAATACTGTGGAGGATAACACAGCTGTATAGGCTTCTGAGAGCCTCCTAAGTCTAACCATTGATCTATCATACTCAGAACTGTAGATTACAGTATATGATTCATACTCTCTCTTGAGGAAGTTGCTTAGATCCTCACCTACCTTTATTGATTGAGCGTACCTTAATAGGAAGTCTCTTAGGAACTTATCACGTGAAGTATTAGCTACAACTTCGCATGCTTTAACCTGCTCGTAACCCAAACTCACTAGCATATTAATCCTTTGGAGGAGTTGGGTTATGTAACCGTATTCAGGTCTTGCAACAATTCTAAAGAGGTCCAGTCTCGTTACCCGAGAGTACGAACATACTAGGAGGTGTAATAGAAGTGTGAACATGAGGTATCGGATTTTCTTACCTACGAGCTTCAGCATGAAAGATTCTTTAATACCTTCTGGCATATCTTATCGATCCTCCTTAGAGCGTCCTCAACGGGCATGAAGTATATCTTAGAGATTACCTTCCATACATTATAATAGTCGAATATCCCGTATTTAACCATCTTCTCTAGGATCTTAGCTCTCATCTCTAGTTCATCGTAGATTTTACGGATGTCTCTACCAGCGAGACCTCTTCGTGGTGCAATCTTGTACTCGAGGAGATAGCTGTTACCTAAACCTCTGAATTCGTGTTTATCCTTTTGCGGATTCCATGTGAAGATGTCGATGTAGTTGTATGTTCCTTCAGCTGCATCATAACCTATGACCTCATCTACACTAATTACTCTTCTATCTACACGGCCTGTTCTAGGATCAACAACCATATTCTGGAATACTACGACGTTTAGGTTGTCTAGGTATGCTGGTGGTATTTCGATTGGTTTACCTGAGAGTCTTTGTATAAGTCTCTCCATGTTTGCAGCGTGGAATGTTGCTAGTACCGGGTGTCCTGTTTGCATAGCTTGGAACGCTACGTAACCCTCTCTACCTCTAATCTCACCAACTATTATGTAGTCTGGTCTCTGTCTTAATGCAGCCTTAAGTAGGTCATATAGGTCAATTGATGATTTCTCATCCTCACCATGCCTTGTGACTTCACTAACCCAGTTCGGATGAGGTAGGACGACCTCAGCAGTTTCCTCTATTGAGACAATCTTTGCTGTTGGTCTTATGAATACCGTTATTGCGTTGAGTGTTGTGGTTTTACCTGATGCTGTTTCACCACATATGAATATGCTCATTTTGGACTCTAATAGCATCCATAGGTAAGCGGCTATTCTTGCATCTAATGTTCCGAATTTTATGAGTTCAGTTATGCTTAGTGGTATCTTCGTATGCTTTCTGATGGTGAAGTTTGATCCCTTACGGCTAATATCCTTACCGAAGACGACGTTTAATCTTGAGCCATCTGGGAGTGTAGCGTCAACTATTGGTCTTCTAGGTCTTACTGGTTTACCTATACGCTCGGTCAACTTGATAATGAATGCGTTTAATGATTCATCGTCCTTGAATTCTACTGTGGATCTTAGTGAATGGAATACTTTATGCTCAACAAATATGGGTCCTACACCATCACATGAGATATCCTCTATATATGGGTCTCTAATGAAAGCCTCTAAAACACCTAGTCCAACCTTTTCCCGTAGGAACTCGTATTTGAGTCTAGCATAGGTTTCTGCATCAACTATTATCTTCCTACTCTTTTTCTTGTTCCTCCCGAATAAACTCCATCTCCTTCGTGAAGAGTTTCCTCCACTCTTCGTATTTGTTGGCTTATCTGTAACCTCTACCACCTCGTCAAGTAGCTTACTAAGAACCTCTTCTTTCTTTTTACTCTTCATTTCCTCTAGTATCTCCTCATCAACTAATGATGCTATAAACTCCTCTACTTCATTGAGTAAGTACTTCTTATCTGGTGGCAACACTGGCTCTATTGGGTGATATATGCCCTGGGAGTACCCTGAGTCCTTGTAGACGTGTATGAATATTGGGTCTCCAACGGGGTAAATGTAATTATACTTTTTAGCGTAGCCCATTTCCCTAGTGAGTTTAGTAACGAACTTGGGTGGACCGAGGGGTGACTTACTAGTCCATGAGACTACGTATTGGACTAAGTGTGGGTTACGTACCGCAAACTTCTTAAACTCTTCACCCATCTGAGGACAGATAAAGCAACTCTCCGTACAAGCCGTACATGGTTTGTACGTGCATGCTGTAACAGCATCAGCCATCACTATCACCCTGAAGCCTTAACTCTAGAGACGGGTACGATCCTTATTCCGAAGGCGGGATCAACATTGAAGAACACTACATTATCTGTTGATTTTCTTGCACCTTTAAGTTTAGCGACTTCTAAAACTCTAACTATCTCTTTATTTGGTAGAACTTTAATGCTTAAGAGTATATGACCATCACATATAGATCTGATTCTAACAAGTAGATCCGCTGAGAAAGCATAGGGGTGTATAGTTACTATTACAACTGTTTCTCTAGAGTCAACAAGGTTTCTCAATTCAGAGAGGAAGAGGAGTAAATCATTGGCGTTTGCATGAGTAGCAATATATGTCAACGAGTCTATTATGATTACATCTGCAAACCCCTTGTTCTTAATATAATGTAGTACTGCTCTAAGATAATGTTTGGCTACACGTTCACTCCACCTAACCCCCTTAACGTGTAATACGGTAACCTTGAACAGTCCTTTAATAAAGTATGGGGTTACATCAAGTGATATACTTTTCATATGGTTTATTAGGGATCTAGCGGTGGTTTCCGTAGTTATATACCTGACTGTATAACCATCTTCAAGACCACCCCAGGCTATGTGTTGTACAAGTATACTTTTTCCACTATCATTCTCCCCCTCAATAAGGTTAAGTGAAGGAAAAGGTATTCCACCAGTTACCCTGTCAAGCTCTGCATTTCCAGTCCTCAAAACGCCACGGGTAGGCATGGCACTCCACCTACACACTGTACATTGTTTTTTCTCCATTCGGTAGAGCCATGACTATAGATAGTCCTTGAGATGAGTTTACAGATGTACTTAGCTTAAGTGTAAGTTCTAGAGTTTCACCTGGATCCCATAGTCCTTGCTGGAGTGTAAGGTTTATCGGATTTACAATATCGCCCTCTCTATTGTTTACTAATACTCTCTTAATGTACCATATGTCCTCCCCAACACCAGAAGCATTATAGGTTAATCTCTTTACAACCTTTACACCTGTAGTGGAAATGTAAGTAACTACTACATCAACATTATTGAATGTCCCAATGTTTATTGATGTTGAACCTGTATTCGTAACATTAACATAGACTAATGATGGATCGAGAGAATCAATTATAATGTTATCTATTGTGATCTTAGTTTTCAATTTATTATTGAGTAGTTGCGTTTGTTTATGTAGAGCCTCTTCAGTCTTAACTACACTTAGAGTGCCCACATGTATTATAGTGATAACCAGTGCCAGCATCGCTATAGCGAGCATGGCAGTTGCTATAATACTTCCAAAGCCCATGCTTCCACCTTACACTGAGAATGTATATTCATCGCTAACACCATTGTACAGTGAGAATTTGACGAAGTACTCTCCGGAATTTAACGTTGTATCCCATGTTATGGTTACTTCTAGTGTTTCACAGGGATCCCAATTACCATCACCATCATCATTAACTATTGTGTAATTCCACATTGGCGGAGTAGTGCCCTCATATGGTATTCTTTCAAAGTTACCCTTTGAGCCAAAGAATAAATCGGATTTAGGTATTAGGTCTCCATGGACCTCCTTTAGACCAGTATTTTTAATCCATACTTTTACGGTATCACTTGTAACATTTGTAGCGAAAATTATCGTTATGCAGGTGTAGATTTTATCCTTAGTGTTTATCTCATACACTCTGAACATGTAGTTTAGATCGTTAGCTTTCATAGTCATAGCTGATGCTAGCATTGACGCTAAAGCTATCGTCGCAATCACGACCACAGCTTCAGCTATAACCACATGAGACACTGCTCCTCACCTTCTGGTCTCACTCATAATCTTTTTGAGGATGAATGGGAATCCGGCATACTTACTGAGCAATAATAGTACTACTAGGAACTCTGTAAGTGGCGCTCCATCACAGAGTTTATTTAATAGATACATGGCTATTAGGTGGTCTTCTATACCCACCTCCTTTTCTTCAGGAACATCTTCAAGTCTAAGAATAGAGGAGGCCCTGAGAAGGGCGAGTTTCACATCATCGGGTATCCACCCTCTCCTAGTGTACTCATCGAGTATTTTCTCAGCTCCTCTCTTCCCGAAAATATAAATAAGACAACCAGCACATGAAAGTAAGCCTAATACTTCATCAAGCGGAATTGCAGAGTAAGATTCCTGGGTTAAGGTTAACCGTTTTTGTGGTATAACTGAACCTAAGATACGTTTTAATGGTAGCTGTGTCTCCTTCCTTGTTATCTGTCGTACCTTCTGTTGTGTTTCCGGCATCTTCTGAGTTGTAGGTATTGTAGCTTGTTCTTCATTTTGTTCTGTGGGTATTTTGGCTTTCGCTATTTTCTCTTCTAACTTCTTTTTGAGATCCTTTAACCTAGTTTCAACGAATTCACTTAACTTCTCCTCAATAGTACTCTTAAGTAAGGATTCTAAACCCAACTCCTTAAGGTAGTTAAATGGGTTATCTAACTCTGATAAAGTACTTCTTATGTCAATAAGTACGTTTCTAACTTCACTCGTAACCTCATTTATATTCTTCTCAAAGCTACCTACCCGCTCCTCAAGAGCCTTCAACTTTATTTCAAGTTCCTCTAACTCATCAGCTACACTATGTGACATAAACGTAAACCTCAGAGCAAGCTATAATTAAAAAGATTGAGATGTTATAATGTTTTTATTAAGTATCTTTACTTTAGCCTAAGTCCATAACAGTCTCTATTGCTGCTGGTATTGTACGTTCAACACTTAATATGGCTCCAACGGGTGGTTTAATTTCAACCTTAAACCATTCATTGGGTCCTAATAATGCACCTGAATGTTCTCCATCATATTCTATAGCGGATAAGTCAATTTTTATCAATAATGTTTCTCCAAATTCTAAGAGGTCATCTCCATCTCCAGTAACCCATTCAAGGGTAGTAGCATTTACTAGATCTCCTGAAACATTGCTATTCTTAATAGCTCTTGTATCAGCTACGTGTACTCTACTATTTGTAAATGATATTACGAGGTTGCCATCAGAGGTATCTATAGGTTCATGTCCAGGTGCTAATTTAATGTAAATGTCTATTCTTTCTACTTTACCTGTTGCATTATCGATTCCTTTAGTGTTATTGTCATATGCTATAACGCTTCCTGAAAGTTGTATTGCTGATGATGCCTGTTTCATACCACTCTCTACAGTGGAACTCGCCTTCTGTGTTGTTAGTAGACCCATGTTTAGGACGGCGAATGAGAATACTGAAGCAACGATTACGAATGCTATTAGTATTATTGCTGTCTCTAATCCAGTTATACCTTTTCTCAAAGACCTTTTGACCAAACTCTTTCACCGTATCATTCTCCGAGGGAATACCTATTTAGTCTCACGTAATCAGCCGGCGGGCGAGAGTAATCAACCACATAGCTGTTATCATATGCGATTACTACAGTCAACCATATACTCTTTACAATCTCTAACTCTCTAGACCATAGTTACTTGCAGGTTAGCTATCTAACATCTCTGATAACATGTGAATAAAATATTCCTGACCTTATTAAAAAGGAGTAATTTATTTTTTTATTTATAACAAAGAGGCATAAACGGTATAAATATTTTATAGTGTTTTCCACTAAAATAATATGCTAGCGAAAGGGGTGGCTTGTTGAGTCAATCAGCCTCCTTTACAGATAGACTGGAGTTACTAAGATCTCTTGACTCCATTATTGATTTTGCTAAATCAACTATACAATTGGAGATACTACTTTACTTAGGGCTTAAGAAGGAGTATGCTTCAGCTTCGGAAATAGCTATTGATTTAGGTCTTAGGTTTAAATCAGTTTATGATGCAATAATTAAATTGACTAAAAAAGGTTTGATAGAGAAAAGGGGAAATGGCTACTTAATTACTAAGGAAGGACGTGATTTCATAAGAAATCTTTGTACTCTTTTCTCAGGCTACACATCCCTAAGAGATGATGTCAAGGGGCTTAGAAATTTAAGGGTAATGGTAGAGAGAATTGTAATGGCCAAGTACCTATATGATATTATTTTAGCTCTTGGTTACGCAAAGAATCATGAAGCATCACTGGATAAATTGTCCAAATTGATTGGTATAAGTAAGGTAAGGCTCAGGTCATACATAGAGTTATTCGCTAATAATAAATTTAAGGAGCTAAGACTTTTCGAGAGGGTAATCAAATATAGACCAAAAATACCTATAATACCATTCGTAAAGAGGAAAGGAAAGATATACTATAGGCTAACAGAACAGGGCATCAAAGAGTTAAAGAGACTTTATGAATATAGACGTTGCAATAGAAATATCTTCCTCAAACTACTCTTTAGAGTAACCTTTAGCTTAAGTAAAAGCGAGGTATACAAAAAGCTAATAGGTCTTATAGTGGCTGGCATTATTACATCTATTACTCTATCCGTTGTCTTAGGATCCCTATGGATCATTGCAGCATGGCTATGTATAGTACAAGTATTATCAGCTTTAGCCCTAATTTCAGAATATATAGATTAATCTATTATCTATTTCTTCATAGTTTCTCTTTTAGTTTCTACGTTTACCAACCTCCTGATGCCTTGTTACCGACACTAAATCCCTTTTTACTCTTTCAAAGACCTCGTTTATAAATGAGTCAAGGCCGCTACGTAAGATCCCATTCATCGACTGTTCATGGAGGGAGGGCTCAGCACTCAAGACCTTAATCATCTTCTACTCATCGATGCTGGGCTCATCATCTAATATACTATCTACGCTATTTCCATATTTGTATCTGTGTCTATTATTAATATTTTTTCTAATCCTTTATCTTCCAATTTTTCTCCTATATTCTTTATTATTTTTGATATTATAGTGAATGCTATGAATCTACAAAAGTAACATGCTGGATCATGCCTATGTATGTTCATATATATTGTTAGTCTTGACGTATCATTGCTTAGCCTTAGGTTACTTATTAAGCCTAAGTCTATGATATTTGAGTTCATACCTGGATACTCTATTGTTTTAAATATATTCTCGATTTCTCTTAGTTTACCTAGTAACAGTTCATTAGTTATTTCCAATGTTTTATCTCCTTATTCCCTTTTTAGCTCTTAATTTTTATTTCTTGCCTCATTATTTTTATGTTTTGTAGCTTAGGTTGTGAGGAATGGAAAAAGTTAAGTCTCAGCTGTCTCCAGTATTTTGGTTTAGTGATTAGAGGTTGAAGTAGAGTATGGATAGGTTTATTCCTATAGCTAAACCGCTTATTGGTGATGAAGAGATAAATATAGTTATTAAGGTTTTGAAGAGTGGCAGACTCGCCCAAGGACCTATGGTTAAGGAGTTTGAGGAGAGGTTTGCAGAATATATTGGTGTTGACTATGCTATTGCTGTTTCTAATGGTACTTGTGCTCTTGATTTAATGTTGAAAGCTTATGGGATAAAGGCTGGTGATGAAGTTATTACTACTCCTTTCACGTTTATTGCATCAGCTAATGCTATTCTATATCAAGGTGCTAAGCCTGTATTTGTTGATATAGATTTAGAAACCTATAATATTGACCCAGATAAAGTATTAGAAGCCATAACCCCTAAAACTAGAGCAATTTTAGCAGTTCATCTTTACGGCCATCCTGCTGAAATGCAGGCTTTAAAGGAGATTGCTGAGGACCATAAGCTACTACTCCTAGAGGATGCTGCCCAAGCTCATGGTGCAGAGTATAAAGGGTCTAAGATAGGCTCTCTTGGCGATGCTGCTGCTTTCAGCTTTTATCCTACAAAAAATATTACTACTGGTGAAGGCGGTATGATAACAACAAATGATAGAAGTATAGCTGAGAAGCTTAGAATACTTAGGGATCAAGGGCAAAAGGGTAAATACAATCATGTCATGTTAGGATACAATTATAGGATGACAGAAATACAAGCCGCTATTGGGCTAGCACAGTTAAACAAGCTTGAGCACTTCCTTGAAGTAAGGGAGAGAAATGCAAAGTACCTAACCAATGGGCTAAGAAATGTATCCTATATTATACCTCCTAGTAAGAAGCCGTACATTAGACATGCTTGGCATCAATATGTTATAAGAGTTAAAGACAATTCACCGATACAACGAGATAAGCTTATAGAACTCCTCAAAGAGAAGGGAATACAAACTGCAGTGCATTATCCTAGACCTATACATCATCAACCTCTATATAGAGGTTTAGGTTACCCTCACGACCTATGTCCTAACTCTATTAAGGCTTCGCAAAGTGTTCTTAGCCTGCCGGTACATCCCGCTTTAACAATGGAGGACCTTGAGCATATTGTCGAATCAGTTATTGAGATCTTCAAGAAGGCGGAAAGTTAGAGTTTAAGGTGATAGGTGATAGTATTTGGAGGCTAAACTAAAATGTGTTATATGCGGTAAATCTATAAGTGAAGACGAAGAGTATATTGAGTGTAGTGATTGTGATGCTAAGATGCATAAAGGATGCTTTGATAGCGAACTTCTTACCGATGCTAATGGTAATCCTCTTTGCCCTATATGTGCATCTCTTGAGGCTCTCGATTGGCTTGATGAGCTCATACTATCGTATACTAAGGTTTACAAGAAGGATCCTCGTGGAGAGGAAGTAAAGGAAAGAATAAGAAGTCTACTTAGTACATTAGAGAGTTAAATCTCTATTATCATTTTATCATTTATTGTTTTAGCATTAATCCTAATATTCTCATCTATTGCCAGGATTGAGAGGAGAAGAGGCCATAAAATTACCGCATTAACTATTATAGGCTTCCTCGTATAACATCTCACATACTCCAATGAATAAAGTTCACTACCTATTTTTACAGTTACACTCCTATCTATTTCGCATCTAAGGAGGCTTTTAGCTTTTTGAAGCAATATTGAGTCTTCTTTGCTTTTCAAGACCACTAGTTCATCCCGTTCATAACGAGTATATGGCAAGGTATCAAATATGGCATTGATAAAAAGATTGTATGGCTCTAACTCTATATAAGTCTCTGATTGGCCAAATAGTATAACATGTGAAACTTTATACTCCCTCCCTGAGATGTCAACTTCACCAACTCTAACATTCACCTCAACAGAAACCTCATTAATACTATTCCTTTCACCATCACTCATATATGTCACATCATATAATCCATTACATTAGAGTGGTCATTATCAAGTTAAGATATACTTTTGCCACATTATATATGTCGTCTAGACATATATGCTCGTCAGCCATATGTGCGACATCAGGATCCCCCGGGCCATAAGTTACAGTCTGATAACCCTTTAATATGAAGTATCCCATATCAAGTCCGCCTACACATAAGACAGGTTTAGGGTTAATATTTAAGACCTCACGTATACTTTGCATAAGGGTCTTAACTAAAGGGCTATTTGGACTTGTTACCACTGCATTAGACTTAGACTTAACTCTAATCTTAATGTTTAACTCTGGTATAGACCTCTTTACACGTTCTATGAAATCTACTATTTCCCTTTCCGCCTCCTCTACAGTCTCTTCTAGTATGATTCTCCTATCTATAGAGAACGAATAATATCCTGGTACAATGTTTGTTTTTACTCCTCCCTTAACTTCGCCCCCGATGTTTATTGTTGCTCTTGCCCCTTTAGGGTCTTCATAATCGTATTTGCTTTTCTTTAATTCTATTTTTGGTTTTAATTCATGTATCATTTTGTATGCTAGTTCAACCATTTTCTCAAAAGCATTAACACCCTTCCACGGAGTACTACCATGAGCCTGCCTGCCAAAAACCTCTATATCAAGCCATAGAGTTCCTTTATGTCCTATCCATATAGTGTTCAATCCTGTCGGTTCAGCAATGACCACATAGTCTGGGCTTATTAGATCACTCTCTACAAGATAGCCTGATCCAGTGGTTGCCCGTGCCCGTGAAATGAGTTAGTTTGGCTACTCTAGGTATTTGGGGTTGGGCTACTGTTTTTTCCTTGTAGGTTTTCTTGAGGTTTTTGTAGGTTTTGATATATCTCTTTGCTATGATGTATGCTAAACCTATCTTAAACACTTATAAGCCTTATTAGAGTATTAGATACTTGGTGACCTTCGCTGGGGGCTTATAAGCCTCTAGTGGAGAGATACCGTAATGAACCGCCCTACAGAAACCTAAGATGACCTAGGGCAGGAAACGGTTAGTTCGGGTACGGGTTCATTCCACCTTTTCTTTCCCTCATGCCCGCCTACGGCTCCAGAGCGTTGCTTTTATCTCCAGAGCCATCGGCGAACATGGGGTTGCCTCGTCCCTCAGCCCATCGGCTCATCAGCTACCAATAGATTTATATATAGATATGTATATATAAGTTTTATGGTGATTGGATGGGCAGGGTGCTTATCACTATTGATGATGAGCTTGAGGAGAAGTTTAGGAAGACAGTCGCGAGAATTTATGGTGCTAGGAAGGGGGCTATTTCAAAAGCTGTTGAAGAGGCTATTAAACTATGGTTAGAGAAGTACGAGAGCCAGAGTTAACACATGTAACAGTAACTGGTAGAATCATACCATTAGATAATGATGGCTATATGGAGCTAGTACTACTAGCATATAGGTTTAGGAAAGCACTAGTTAAAGCAGTTAAGATGTACGCTAAGGGAATAGACAAGAACATCTTAGCCAAAGAGATAACAAGAGAGCTAAACCTTGGATACGCTGATACCATCTGTAAACTAGCAAAGCTAGTTGTTGAAGGAGCTAGAAACAATTGTTCAAATCCATTGAAAATAAGGATAAAGAAGTTATTCATAGCTAGTAGAGGATTCACAGCAAACAAGGGTAATCGCAACATAAGGCTTTTATCAACAAACGAGCTACAGGTGAACATCCCTTGGAGAGAATGGTTAAACTTCAAAGTATTATTCGGTAAACGATACATTCCTCTAGTAAACGAGCTTGTAGAGAAAGCATTATCCAAGAAGTTAAGCTATACTGCTAAGATAGTGTTTAGAAATGGTAGAATATATCTTCACGTATCTGTTCCCATAGACTTGTACTTAAGATACTTTAGAAAGGGAGAATGTAATGGAAAATATATTGCTGGATTTGACTTAAACTCTGATAGAATAAACATGGTTATAGTGGATGAACTCGGCATCATAAGAGATGTTAAAACAGAATGGCTTCCAGAGGTAACAAGTCATGGTTTTCCGAGAAACAAAGCTGATACGATAAGGCTTCAATCCCTCGCTAAGTTACTGGATTATGCTTATCATCATGGTGTAGGTGTTGTCCTCTTTGAGGACTTGGATAGGATAAAGAAGCGTAGATATACTAGGAGTAGAACTGCTAATCGTAAGATAACAAGGTTTCCTAAGAGGAAACTACTAGAACACGCAGTTATAATGGCATTGAAGTACGGATTCAAAGTCTATCTTGTAAACCCTGCATATACGTCAAAAATAGGAGTGAAGCTAGGGAAAGAATTAGGATTAGATAGACATTCAGCATCAGCATATACATTAATACTCAAACACCTAGGAGTAACTGAAATGCCATTAAGTAGCTCTAGTGACTAAAGAAACCAGAGTATCATTATCTATTCAATAGTCTCACCACCAATCTCTTCATCGGGTAAAAGGATATCTCTATCGAACCATTAAGGTTAATACCTGGATCTTGTAGCATCTTCAATACTAGTATTATTGTTGTTATTCCTCCTTTCATGTCTGATGCTCCTCTTCCGTATATTTTTCCATTTTTTATTGTTGGTTTGAATGGGTCTACTGTCCAACCACTACCAGCAGGAACAACATCATAATGACCATTAAAATGAATAGTAGGACCCTTACCAAACCTTAACTTAGCAAGTACAATAAATCTAGGGTAATTCATCATATCCGATAAATACTTTTTAACAGTATCATCGGGCACTCTTATGATCTTTACATCCAACCCTAGATTCTCTAATATTTCAGCCATATAGTTTGAACATTCCTCATAGTTTAATCCTGGCGGAACAACTGTAGGTATGCTTATGAGATTGTCAAGAACGTTTAAAGCGTAGTTGATGTATTGTCCTCTCTGAGCCTCTACAATGTTCATTAGCCTAGTAATAGTCTTATCACCTCTCTTACATCCATTAACATATCATAAATTACATATTCTTTAATTAAAGTTTATATTCCAGATTACACCTTACAATGTGTAGGACGGGGTGTAGAAATGTACATTGGTTTGCCTGAAGCATTAGTCATATTAGCACTAGTACTATTGTTACTATTTGCACCCTCAAAACTACCACAACTAGCAAAAGCCATAGGACAATCAATAAGAGAGATAAAGAAGGCTACCAAGGAATCTGAGGAGGGAGGAATTGATAAAGAAAAGATAGTCAAAATAGCCCAAGAACTAGGTATAGAGACTGAGGGTAAGAGCAAGGAGGAATTAATGAAGGAGGTCATGGAGAAGCTGGGTAAAGGTAAAACAGAAAAAGAGTAACCTCAGACATTAACACTAGCTATGACTGAAGAGATTTTTCTTTTAAATTTCGGGTGGCTAGACTTTGGCCAAACCCTCTTCACAGGATAGGCCTAGGCCAGTAACTGAGCATATGGAAGAATTAGTGACAAGACTTAGAGTATGTTTAGCTGCAATACTAATTGCCGCACTTATATGCTTTCTTATACCTTCATCAATCCTTCCCCCTCTTGAAGGATCTAATATGATCACTAATAGCAGTAGTGGAGGTTTACTGAAAATACTTCTCTTAGGAAGTAGAAGCAACTCGATAGTAATCTATGTTCTTAATAAGATAAGACTGGACATGATTAATGCTGCAGAGTTCTACTTAGAGAAAATCTTTGGAATAAAGAATATAGAGGTGGATTTGAGGCCTTTAAAGGTGTATGATGCCATAGTTCTAATTTTGGAGGCATCAATACTATTAGGTTTGATTGTTGCCTCACCCATAGTTGCCTATGAAATATACAAGTTTATAGCACCAGCCTTATACCCCCATGAGAAGAAGTTTCTAACAAGTTTCATTATAGCCTTTGTTGGGTTCTTTCTCGGAGGGATCATTTATGCATATAAGGTCATAGCACCATTAACCTTAACTATATTCTTATGGATGAACAGTTGGTTACAATTAAGACCAGAGTTCTGGGTTAGAGACTTCTATGAATTCATCGTGATGCTTCTGATATTCATTGGTGCATTATTTACACTACCTATTGTAATAGTTTTGGCAGCATACTTCCAAGTATTCAACCCAAGAATGCTTAGAAAATACTGGAGATACTTTATAGTTGCAATATTTGCAGTAGCTGCTATTATAACACCTGATCCAACACCTGTATCTATGACCCTTGTTTCAGTCCCATTCTTAATACTCTATATTATAGCTACCTTCGTAGGAGAATGGGTATATAAGAGAACTGAAAGGAAACAAGCCGAACAGGCGTATTTAAAGGAAGCTTCAATCCAAAAATAATCTAAATATTTCAGGTTGTTTCATCTTTAGAAACATTCTCCTTAGAAGTTTTTATTTCACCTAATTTAGCTTCTATATCACTTAATATTTCATCTAGAGATTTATTTTCTGTTTGTATGTTTAGTTTTTTAGCGAGTTCCAATATTTTCTCCTCATATTTAACTTCTTTAATTTGCTGAGTGGCTTTTGTCTCCTCTGCTTTGCCTTTTCTAGGCGAACTCTCTAATTTAAACGTACTTTCTATTTCTTTTTTTGTACTTTCTATCTCATCCTTTACTTCATATACGGCTTGGGAGGCTTTTCTAAATTCTGCTACTGCTTGACCAAGCATACGGGCTATTTCAGGTATTTTCTTAGGTCCGAAGAGGATTAAAGCTATAATTATTATAAGGAGTAATTCCCAAGGTCCTAGCCAACCATTCATAAATGTACACCTAGCTTCATCTAACTACATTAGAGAGGAAACTACTCTATAAATATTAAGGATACTTGATGTTAAGCTTGAACTTATAATGTAGTAGATGATTAGTTAAAAATTGAAGCTACGACTTTATGGTGTTGGTTTTATTTTTATCTTTACTTTTGCACCTTCTATAGTCCAAGCTTTTGCATCTTCTGGCTCTGTTTTTACTATTCTAATGGCTTCGGCCCTAACTTCACTTAAAATGTACTTTTCATGACGTTTCACGGCCTTTATTATGTTCTCGTCCTTAGTGTATACTAATACCTCTTTTAGTATAGCATCTAATGGTAGATTTAGATCTTTCCTCATGACTTGTATTCGTCTAACGAGCTCTCTTGCTAAGCCTTCTAATAGCACTTCTTCATCGACTTTTGTATCCACGTAAACTTTTAATCCATCAGCTTCTACGATTTCAAATTCGCCTTCAACAGGTTGTGTTTGACAATCAACAGTTTTAATGTTAGCATATACTTTAAGTAAGTCTGTGGATTCACGTAGCTCATTATCTATTTGATCACATACGATAATGCTTCTCTTTAGAGGCCATCGTCTTTTCACACCTATTTTCATTCTTAGTGACAATATTTCCTCTGCGACTTTGAGAACTTTATCTGCTCTTTCCCAAGCTTTCTCAAATATTAGTTCTCTTGGCACTTTTGGCCATAGGGTCATGTGTACACTTATGGGTGCTTCGGGATTCAGTCTTCGAGTGAATGCTTGGTATAGGTATTCTGCTAAGAAGGGTGTTATTGGCGCTATTGCCTTTATTGCTGAGTCGAGAGCTATATAAAGTACTGCATAAGCACTTCTCTTTACTGGGTCGTCACGTTCAATCCATACTCTTGGTCTTATTAGTGTTATGTATTTGTGGCTTAGCTTCTCCACTATAAAGTCGCTTATTGCTCTAACAGCTTTATGTATGTCGAATTTTGATAGGTGGTTTTTGACTTCCTCAAGCGTTTTATGTAGTTCTGTAAGAAGCCATTTGTCCTCGATTCTTAATGTTTTTAGGTCCTCCTCTAGCTCTATTGGACTCCATTTATCTAGCTCCATGTATGTAAGAGCAAAGTTAACACTATTCCATAATATGTCAAGTGACCTCTTATATACTCTTATTTCGGCTGGATCAAAGTTTACATTATCCCATGGTGAGGCTTTTGCCATTAGATAGAACCTTAATACGTCAGCTCCCCATTTCTCCATAGCCTCTGCTGCCCAGATGACGTTTCCTTTACTCTTGCTCATCTTTTTGCCATACTTGTCTAGAACATGTCCTTGATTTAGAACCTTCTTGTAGGGGCTCTTACCATATAGTGCTACTGATGTAAACATTAGTGTATAGAACCATCCTCGAGTTTGATCTACAGCTTCTGTTATGAAGTCGTATGGGAAGAATTTGTCAAATAGTTCATCCCATCCATACTGATGTAGTGCTGCAGTATGTGCCATACCACTATCCATCCATACATCTACAACAAACTTTTCTCTTTCCATAATGTCTCCACATTTAGAACATTTTATCTTAACACGGTCAACCCATGGCCTATGATGGTCTACTACGTCTTCCGGATTTACGGCTAATTTCTTCAATTCTTCTAAACTGCCAACAGCTATTCTATGTTTACACTTTCTACAGGTCCATATTGGTAGTGGTGTACCCCAGTATCTCTCTCTACTAATACACCAGTCTCTAGCATTCTCTATCCAGTCGCTAAACCTCTTACCAGCCCATGGAGGATACCATTCTACTTTACTATTCTCTTGAAGCATGGTCCCCTTTATTGGCTCTATTTTTATGAACCATTGTGTATCAGCATAATACATTAATGGTGTATCACATCTCCAACAATGTGGGTACTCGTGTTCATATAGACCGCAATATACCAGGAGATTCTTTCTCTTTAGATCCTCTATGACCTGTTTATCTGCATCCTTAAACCATAGTCCAGCATATTTTCCTGCTTCTTCACTGAAGAAGCCATTCTTCATTAACGGCTTAAATACCCTTATACCGTACTCTTTAGCTACTTCAAAGTCCTCAGGACCGTGTGCTGGTGCCATATGTACTACTCCTGTACCCTCCTCCATTGAGACCCAATCAGCAGTTATTATTGCATGTTCCCATTCACCATTATGCTCGTTATGTTTAGGTACCTCCTCTAATAATGGATGCTTATACTTGAGGCCCTTAAGGTCTTTACCTGGAAGTCTATCTACAACTTTATATTTCTCGAGTTTAACCTCTTTAGCAAAGTATTCTAGTCTTTTCTCAGCTACTATCCAGTATTCACCGTTAACCTCTATTTTAACATAATACTCATCTGGGTGTACGGCTAGTGCCTCATTAGATATTATGGTCCATGGTGTTGTAGTCCATGCAACCATGTACGTTTTTTCCTGATTTAATAATGGTACCTTAAAGAACAGGCTTGGATCCTTTACAACTTTTGAGCCAAGTGCAACCTCGTGACCGCTTAATGCTGTCTCACATCTCGGACATACGGGTATAACTCTTAAATCTTCGTAGAGTAGACCTTTATTCCACATTTCCTTAAGGAATGTCCATAAGGCATCAAGGTATCTAGGTGTTCTAGTCTCATATGCATGCTCATAGTCAAGCCATAGTCCTAACCTTTCACTATCTTTTCTCCAGTGAGAAAGGTAATAGTCTACTAGCTTCTGGCATTCTCTAACAAAAGCCTCTATACCATATACTTCTATGTCTTTCTTGCTCTTGAATCCTAGCTTCTTCTCAACTTCAAGTTCTACTGGGAGACCTTGAGTATCCCATCCTGCCTGATCCCATACGTTATAACCTTGCATCCTCATAAATCTCAATACTATATCCTTCATTGTACGTCCACGGGCATGTCCTACATGCATAAACCCATTAGTTGTTGGTGGTCCTTCAAGGAATGTAAAAATTCTCTCTTGTCTTCTACTCCATTCCCTAACCTTACTTGGTATTTTCTCTATTTGCCAGAACTCGATGACAGCTTTTTCTACCTTTAAAGGATTATAAGATCCTTTCACGATTGCCTTCACACTATAACACCTTTGGTTTGGGTTGAAGCGTGAATCTAAACTATTGTATAGAGGGTTATACTGCAGTATTTAAAGATATAAACTAAATCTTAAAGATTACTTATAGCTATTGGTTTTTTAGTATTTCTTGGATAGGTAAAGCCATGTAACTGCTTTTTCACCACAGATAGGACACTTTCCTTCAGTAGCTTCTTCAGGGTTATATCCTAAAGCCTCTTTATCTAATAGTTGTTCGAGCTCTAATCCGCATTCCTCCTTACCACACCACGGTACTTTAATTATTCCTTTCTCGGGTATCTTACTCTTATCTGAGATGTCAGTGAATGTATATATGTTTGAGAAGAGCCATTTCTTAGCTCTCTCATATAAGTTTCTATTTATGTCTTCCATTAGTTCTCTAAGTTTACCTATCAATTCCTCCTCTTTCACGAGTATTTTCTCACCAGTATCTCTTCGGGCTATAGTGACTGCTTTTTGACTAACCTCCTTAGGTCCAATGTCTATCCTTATTGGCACGCCTTTCATCTCCCAATAGTAATATTTGTCTCCAACCCCTCTCTCCGTTAGATCAATGTGTACTCTAAAGCCCTCCTTCTTAAGTTGTTCATAAATTTCCTTACATTTATTTACTACCTGCTTCTCTTTACCTTTGAATATTACTGGTATTATAACTATTTGTATTGGAGCTATGTTTGTTGGGAATATAAGCCCCTTATTGTCACCATGTATTGAAAGCAATACTCCTATTACTCTCTCTGAAACGCCATAGCATGTTTGCCATATATACTGAAAGCTTTCGTCAGCCATCTGCACTTTTATATCGAATGCTTTTGCAAATTTTTGTCCTAGATTTATTACTGAGCCTAGTTCTATAGCTCTACCATCAGGCATTACTGTGAAAAAGTCGTAATTGTATTCAGCGCCTGCGAATGTATCCCATTTGGGTGTTCTGAGTATGATGTATGGTATGTATAATGAGTCGAAGAATTTACTATATATCCCTATGGCCTCCTTGATTTGTCTTTCTGCATCCTCTCTTGTTGCATGTGCTGTATGTGCCTCTATGAAGCTTGCTATTTCTCTAACTCTTAGTATTGGCCTTGTATGTTTGGTCTCATATCTGAATACGTTTACATGTTGGTAAATTTTAACCGGTAGGTCTCTGTATGATGTTAACCATAGCTTAAACATATAGTACATTACCGTCTCACTTGTAGGTCTAAGTAGTAGTTTTCTATCCAATTTCTTACTGAGCGTTCTCTCTATTACGAAGGTTTCACCACTAAATCCTTCAAGGAAGTCCTTTTCTAAAGCAAAAACCTCTTCAGGAATTAGCGTTGGAAAGTAGGCTTCCTCATGGCCGGTTTCATCAAGTAACTTCTTCAGTATATTCATTGCCAACTTTAAGGCTTTATAACCGTAAGGCTTCCAGATGAGACAACCTTTAACAGGATACCTCTTGTCTATTATGTCTGCCTTCTCAAGGATTTCATCATACCACTCGTGGAACTTACTGTATTTATCCTTCATGAAAGTTATTTTCTTCGGCTTTGAGGCCTCCTTAGCCGTCACTTATATCACTCTCTAGCACTCTAACGTCAACCTAAACAAGAAATAACAGAATATAAAGTTTAATCATCAAGAAGTAAGGTATAGGTAAATACAGAAAGGTTTAATGTAGAATGGTAGCCGGGCGGGGATTCGAACCCCGGTCGGCGGGGCCAGAGCCCGCCATGCTTGGCCGCTACACCACCCGGCTCCAGTCTATATTAGAATAAGGTTAGGGGGGTTTAATGTTTTATTTTTCTAGTTTCCTTTAAGTTTACTCGTACTCCCTCCACGAGTAATGACATTTTGTACACTTGTATATCCTTGTTGGTGGTTCATCAGCGGCCCTCGTTTGGACAATCCATACATAGGCCTCGGTATTACCGCATTTAGGGCATTCAACATTTTTCGCTATTGATGTTGTTCTGGGTATATCTGCAGAGGATTCAATGATTATTGTTTTCTCTTTCTCTGTATGCTCTATTCTTTTACTAAGTGTTATTCTTACTTTAGCCTCCTCTTCATAACCACATTTATTACATACTAACAGTCTCTTTCCATCCTTTACTCTGGGTGTCATTAAGCTACCACATTTAGGGCAAAACTTGACCATAGGAGTTCACACTCCATGATCCATTCTGTCTTTGTATAATCATTTATTAAGTAGGTTATATCTTTTTCCACTAGAAATAGTAAATTACACCAAGTATTTGGTGAAGAAACATGACCTCAAAAATGATCTTTGACGAGATACATGGGTTCATTAAGGTTAATGACGTCGAAAGGGCAATAATAGATACACCGATATTTCAAAGGCTTAGACATATAGCACAAACAGGCTTAGCATACTATGTTTATCCTGGTGCTACTCACACCCGTCTTAGTCATAGTATTGGTGTTTTACACTTAGCTGGTAGAGTGGGCTCAAACTTACTAAATGAAGGATATTTAACTAGTGATGAATTACAGTTATTAAGGTTAGCAGCACTATTACATGATATAGGACACTACCCATTATCACATAGTCTAGAGTTATGCTTATTCCGTTTATACGGAGAAAGCGCCTGCCATGAAAATTTGACTTTAGAGGTTTTACGCAAGAGTATTATTGCAGATAAGCTTAAAGACTATGGTTACACACCTAATGAGATAACTAGTATCCTTAAAGGTGAATATAAGAATAATCTTCTATCACAAATTATATCAAGTGACACAGACATAGACAAAATGGATTACTTATTAAGAGACTCTAAACATACAGGTGTAGCCTACGGTGTAATAGATGTTGAGAGATTAGTAAATACATTATCTGTTGACGCTAATGGTGATCTAGCTTTACTTGAAAAAGGTCTAGGCGCTCTAGAAAACCTTTACTTAGCTAGACTACAAATGTATAAAACAGTATACTATCATAAAACTATTGTATCATTTGAGCTAATGCTCGGCGAAATATATAGAGAGCTTGTAGAGCGAGGAGAAATAATGATTCTGAATGAAGTATATAGTAAGGTATCATCTGAAGAATTTGTCTTCTTTAACGATCACTATATATTCAACAAGTTATATAATATCATACTTAATGAAAAGAATTATCCGAAAAGCATAGTAAATTATGCTAAAATGTTTATTGCTAGGAGGCCATTGAAAATACTCTTCGACTTTTCCGTATACTTCTTCGATAAGATGCCTCTCCCATTAGGTGAAGATTTCATCTCACTTAAGGAGATTGAGAATACCATACCTTTCGAGGCTGAGATACTATTTGTTAAGAAGCCCATAAAAATCATTATAGATGGATCTAAAGGAGAGTCTGTGCCAGCAACTAGTGATAGAATTCAGACTATCATAAGGTATATACCTAGGGGTTTAATTATAAAGAGGTTATATGCTAAAATAGCTTGATATACCTATTTAAAAGAGTACAATCTCATCTCTCATACCTTTCTATGTACAAGTGTTTTCGAAAGAAATATATGCCCCAGTGTGCACAGTAATAAACCCCGTATCACCATACTCTCAAGTTGTGATTAAAGATGACCATAAAGTCTCCTGCACATAAACCTGTTTACTTAAAGGTAAAAATCATCGATATAAATGTTGGTGATAGTAGATACGTTATAGTGAATGATAGTGATCTAAAAGCTCTCCATGTTAAACCTTTAGAAAGAGTTAGGCTTACCAGAGGAGCTAAATCTGTTACAGCTCATATCCTTTCATCGTCAACAATAGTTGAGAGAGGATTTATTGGTCTACCAAAAAGGGTGGCCAATGAACTTGGTGTAGGAGACGGAGTCACTGTTGGAATTAGGATAATGGAGATGCCTCCATCAATTCCATATATTAAGAAGAAGCTCAAAGGCTTAAGGCTGGCACCAGAAGAGATAAGACAGATAGTAAAAGATACAGTTGATGGCATGCTTGATGATGTAGAGTTAGCTGCTTTCCTTACGGCTGAGCTATTTTATGGATTAACACCTGAAGAGATGGAATCTCTCATACGGGCAATGGTTGATACGGGTATTAAAATAGAGTTCGAGGAACCTGTTTATGACGAGCATAGTATTGGTGGTGTTCCAGGTAATTCTAAAGTAGCTTTACTTGCTGTACCGACAATTGCAGCCGCTGGCCTTCTAATACCCAAGACTAGTAGTAGAGCTATAACGAGCCCTGCAGGGACAGCCGATACGATGGAGGTTCTTGCAAGAGTGGACTTAACACCAGAAGAAATTAAAGAAATTGCACCAAAAACTAAGGGTCTATTAGTATGGGGTGGAGCATTAAAAATGGCTCCTGCAGATGACATCTTCATCAGAGTACTTAATAGGATAATGGTTGATCCAAGATCACAAATGGTTGCAAGTATTTTATCAAAGAAGCTAGCTATGAGTGTAAGTACATTAGTAATAGATATACCGACAGGTAAAGGAGCTAAGGTAACTACAATGGAGGAAGCATCTAAACTAGCAGCACTTTTCATAGAGCAGGGTGAACGTTTAGGGATAAAGGTTCGATGTGCTGTATCTTATGGTAGCCAGCCTGTAGGTTACTCTATAGGGCCTGCATTAGAGGCTAAGGAGGCATTAGAGGCTCTCATGGGCAAGGGGGCTATGAGCCTGATAGCTAAAGCAATGGGTATTGCAGGTTTAGTATTTGAAGAGGCTGGACTTGCACCTAAAGGGCAAGGAGAGAGGATAGCCAAGGAGATACTATACTCCGGTAGATCACTAGCTAAAATGCGTGAAATAATAGAGGCACAAGGAGGCAATCCTAACATTAAACCTGACGATATACCAGTAGGTGACAAAGTGATAACTATTGAGACACCAACAGATAGTTATGTAACACATGTTGATAATACAGCTATAACCCTCATAGCAAGGGCTGCTGGTGCACCAGAGGATAAGGGAGCTGGTGTAAAGATACATGTAAAGGCTGGTAGTAAGGTAAAAGCAGGAGACCCATTATTGACGATATACGCTGAATCATCGGTAAAGCTCTCACAAGCTTATAGTTTGGCTACAAAACTAAAACCTATTACCCTTGAAGGTATGATTTTGAAAGTTATTCCAGAAGAATAAGAAAGCTTATACGATTCCAGTCACTAAATTATACTTGACCCGTGACATCGCCAAGTGGCGTTAGAATGAGCGGGTCAGGGACGTATTCACCTATACTCTCTAATTTACTCAGTTTCTTCACCTAAGAGTGTAACTGATTTTATTTTTAAATCGCTACCAAATATAGCTTTAAATTTCCTTTTTTCTACCCCGGCGAAATCTTCAGAGAATACACCTATAACTTCAAATCCTTCTTCATCTAATGGCTTAATTGAGGATAATTCTAAATTCCATACTTTAGTTGGACCCTTCATACCTCGTAACATACGTTCAACAGTATACCTCATCTGTTCAACTTGTTCTGGTGAAAGAGACAAGGTAAAGAGTCACCAGATGTAAGAATACATAGGACCTATATATTAACATTCCTCAAAAAGAACAAGAAGATTATCAGCAATATATGTAGGCCTACATGGAGCATTGTGAATGTTATCTTTCTTTGCCACGCCAGTTAATACTAAAAGTGAGTCAATATTTAACTTACATGCGACAGCTATATCGGTGTCGAGTCTATCTCCAATGATAATGGACTTCTCTAGCTCTATCCTATCACGTTTGGATAACATATTTATCATGAATGTATTAGGTTTCCCAATAGTGGCGGCTGGTCTTTTACCTACGGCTGTGGCTACAGCTGCGACCATAGTCCCTGCTCCAGGTATAACTTCATCACCTACTGGGAGTAATGCATCTTCATTTGTGGCGATAAATAATGCGCCTTTAAGAATATGTCTTACCGCATTAGTTAATTTGGTATAATTGAATTCTCTATCCAGACCAACAACTACATAGTCTACCTTATCAACGCTTTTATCAGCGTAGTATACATCAAACCCCATTTGTTTAAACTCTTCATATAATCCTTTTTCACCGATAATTAGCACTTTACCTTTCCCATAGACCTCCCTGATATAATAGGCAGTTGCATATGCGCTATTAATAACTTGATCTACATTAACCTTTAAGCTCATTCTATGTAATTTTCTAACATAGTCTAGTCTACTTCTCGTTGAATTATTTGATATGAAGTAAACGTACTTCCCTAGATCCATAAGCTTCTTTATGGCAATTATGTTCTCATGTATTGGCTTATCACCACGCCATACAACACCATCTAAATCTAATAGGTAATATTGATACTTTTGGTACTCTTTCCTCAATTTACTCATATTATCATTGCACCGCTTAAACATCATTCTATACGACGTCTTATAAATATTAATGATAGTAAAATAGAAGTATTAGGATTGAGAAAACTATCTTGGTGTAATATAGTGTCAGTGATACATCACTTAGATGAGACTGATAAGAGGATACTAAGGCTCCTCCAAGAGGATGCCAAGATACCTTATTCTAGACTTGCAAGAATGCTTAATGTCAGTGAAGCAACAATACATTTAAGGATTAAAAAGCTTAGACAACTTGGTATTCTTCGTGGTTTCCATGCTGACATAGATCCAGGTAAGGTCGGTAAGGGAACACTTGCCTTTATACTGATAAAGGCACAACCGAAACTTTACGATAACGTACTAGGTAAGCTTAGCAAGCTTAAAGACATATATGAGCTATATGATGTAACAGGTGAATTCTATGCCTTAGCTAAAGTTAGAGTTGGGAATAGAGAGGAACTTGCTAAGTTACTAGATGAAATTGGTAGAATTGATGGTGTTGAATCTACGTACACAATGTATGTCTTGAGGGTTATTAAGGAGAGGAAAACCATAAACATAGATTAATATGTTAACTTATTTCAGTCTGAGAGCTCTTCATCATCTGAATTATTCTCTTCAGACGGTTTACCAGTCATCACTTCTGCTAGATGATATCGTCTCACTGCCTTATTAATCTAATGACGTATTCTACAAGCTCTTTTGCTGGTTCAACTCCCAGAGCCCTCTTCAATCCTGACCATAATGGTGAAGCATTGACTTCTATGACCTTATATCTATGTTTATTATCTTCCTTATCCTCTACAATATCTATGCCTGCATAGTGTAACCTTAGAATCTTCATAGTTTTAATTGAGAGTTCCCTTAACTCGCCATCAAGTTCTGCAGGCTGAGGTTTTGCACCTTGGGCTATATTTGTTTTCCAATTGCCACTTGATGGCGCAATCCTATATATAGCCCCGATTATCTTTTCACCAACAACTAATATTCTTATATCTCTTCCAGGTTTTTTGATGTATCTTTGTACATAGAGAGGTTGATTTAGAACCATGTAAAGTTTAGCTATATTGAATAACATGTCAACATCATTAAGTCTTAACGAGCCTAATCCTAAGGACCCTATAATAGGTTTAAGGACAAAAGTACCAAAATTTTTAGACATCGACATAGCTAAGGGAATAACCTCTGTTATTAGAGTTTCCGGAACAGGTACACCATTAAGCGCCAGTATGCTTAAGCTAAGAAACTTATCCCTACATATAGTAATTGAATCAACGGGATTGATAACTAATGTACCCTTGAGTTCAAGAAGTTTTATTATAGTATATCTTTTCACAAACTGTTCAAGTGATGTTATAAATCCTAATGATCTAACAATGGCTGCATCAATGGGGGGGAGCTCCCTTAACCCATAAAAGAATTTAATATTACCATTAGTGATATAACAGGATAAGCGTGAGGGTCTAAGATAGAGAGCTTCCACACCCTTATCTTTAATTGCATATAAAATTTCTATACTAGATGTTGGTGGATGAGCTGCCTCATGAATTACAGCTATTCTCATGTATTCTCACTTAAAATTTTTCTCCTCTATGGTAATATTAGTGTGAGTTTAACATTAACTTATCCTTAATAACCGGTATAAGAATAAAAGATCATACTCTTACATATTGCTCCTACTTCTTCTTTAAGTATTCTATTGAGGTTATAATAATTATTGAAGCCAATAGTAATATTGTTGACGCTGATAGTGCCATAGGAGAGGTGATTCCAAACACTCTTAATAGTCCAATACAAATTATTATCACTATTACCGCTAGAAGTACAGGATATAATGATGTTATTAGATCCTTTATCCCATATTTCAGTATACCTTTTACTACACTAATAAGTGTTGGAAAAATCAAAGCTACTTCAACTATCACTGTTGTCGCTAGAATAAACGTCTTTACCTTAACCTGTAGTGGTGAAAATAATGCCATAGCGCCTATCACTATTCCTAAGTATATGCCATAGAATAGTACAAGGATGTCAGCTCTAGGTGAAATTAAAGGATCTCTCGAAGCCTTACCCATCACTATTAATAGGAGAAGAGCCGATGCTAATAAGGTAATTAAATAGTTTAAGGCTGAAATTTCGGGAGCTTCTGGTATTATCAATGATGTATACGGTATTATGGTAATAATTATTAGTGTTAGTATAAACCATGAAAACCATGAGCCCGGCAACTTTGCCATATCCATTACGTTACACCACCTAAAGGCTTGTAATGTCTAGTATAAAAAGGTACCTTTATTAAACCTTCTTTTAAATCAAGATTGCGTGTAGAAAAATGCATATACTTGATGCTGTTATAGCCTTATTACTATTCCTTCTAGGCCTAGTAGTATCTTACACTTTAACACCCATAGTAGCTAAGTTTAACTGGCTAATAGGGCTTAGAGGGATAGATGTTCATAAGAAGAAGAGACCTACATTACCGGAAAGTGGAGGGTTATCCTTACTTATATCATCGATACTACTGCTTCCTCTAATACTACTATTTAAGCCAGAGTACACTATTCAAACGCTTATACTCATTTGTACATGCTCTTTTACTGGTTTAGTAGGGTACCTTGATGACCTAAAGAGACTTGATGCAATATTAAAGACTGCGTTAACTCTTATTGCTATAGCGCCCATATTACTATTGGGTGTCTTTAAACCTCACCCTTACCTCCCATTTATTGGCAAGACTAGATTAACGATTATATACTCTATTCTTTTACTATTTGCTATAGCTGTGCCTTCCAACGCATTCAATATGCTAGACGTATATAATGGAGTATTACCAGCATCAACACTACTCATGTTCTCCTCACTTTTAATTGCATCAATTCTTGCTTATCATTCGGGGGTAGTAGGACTTTTCCCATTTTTTGCACTAATACTCATAATCGGCATTCTACTTGGCTACTACCCCTACAATAAGTATCCCGCTAAGGTATTCAATGGTGATGTGGGTAGCCTCTTTCTAGGCGCATATTTCGGTGTATTAGCAGTTCTAGGAAGGTTAGAGGTTGTAGCTATAACGGCAATGTTACCCTGCATTATGAACTCTTTTCATATATTAAGAAGTATTGGCGGTTTGAAAGAGCGTAGACAAATAAGGAATAGACCTGTATTAGTAGATTATGAAAGGGAACTTCTCATACAAAATAAAGCTAGAGATGCCCCTCTCACCTTAGCCAACTTACTACTTGTGAAGGGCCCTCTTAAGGAACATGAAATAGCTTCATGTTACACTATCTTATCTATGATATCATTTATACTAGCCTTAATCGTAGCTATTCTCACATATCCACCTGTAATTTAAGATTATCTAAGATGCGCCAGAGAATAATAAATGCATAGTATGGTACAGTTAGTGGATCCGTTTTAACACCTACATCAATAACTTTTCTACTTTTTAACTGAAGACCAAATCTAACCTTAAATGCTCTAAATTTTTCCTCCTCCATTCCTGTCCTCAATACGATTATATTGTTTGGTAATGTAATTGAAGTATATTTGACTATTAAGTCAAGTGGCATCATTAATAATGGTTTACGTCTGCTGCTTAATGAAATCTTGTAATACAAATACTGTGCTATTGGTTTAAGCAGTTCAGTATAAAGTAGGATGGCATCATTATTACTATTTAGTAAGTCTATTATTTCATCGCATTCTTCTCTATAGTGTTCTAGTAGGTCTTCTATAATGCTTTCTATTGTTAGTACCTCCTCCTGTACCTTCTCTATTCTTTTCTCTGTGGTACTTAAGGTTTTAAGTAGCATTAACGTTGATGCCATCATCTCAGTAAAGACTAGTTCCTCAGTACTCATACCTTCTGGTAGCTCTATTATTTTAAAGCCCTCCTTGTGAAGTGGGAAATTCTGTGGAATTTTAGGTATAAATACAATATGAGGTATGGAGAGTATTCTCAAAGTATCGCTTGCTCTTGGTGCATTCTTTACATCTGTAAGGAAAACTATTGTTGGCTTAGAGAAATAGGGTGCCTGAACACTATAGAATACTTCAAGCGGTATTAATGTGATGTTTGTAGTGGGTTTTAGTGTCAAAAATAGATTTAAGAGTGTTGAGGCAGGTACTAATCCCTCAACATCATAAACTATTAAAAGATTATTTTCTTGAGCAACGCTATTAAATGCTTTTTTATACTTAGGGTTTTCAGCGATCTTTCTAGCTTTGTTTAATGTTTCTTTAACTTTACTTATCATACTGTTTTTTCTCCTCTAGACAAGAGCTTCCTTTAAAGCCTCCTTACATGGGCACTTTCTTTCTTTAGGTATTCTAGGTATAAGCTCGTATAGTAGTTTTTTAGCCTTCTCTACATTAGCTTGCATGACCTTTACTACTTCTTCAGCTGTTACTGGTTTCTCTGCCCACACATCATAATCTGTAACCATTGCTATAGTGACATAACATATCTCGGCCTCTCTAGCTAAATTCACTTCAGGTATTAACGTCATCCCTATAATATCTGCCTTGAAGACTTCCTTGAAAAGCCTAGACTCTGCTCTAGTAGAAAATCTTGGACCTTCAATACATACGTATGTTCCTCTCTCATGAATGGATATACCTAGATCCTTAGCAGTTTTTATCACAATTTCTCTTAGTTCAGGGCAGAAGGGATCAGCCATTGATACATGGGCTACAACAGGTCCATCAAAGAATGAGTACTCTCTTTTCTTAGTGAAATCTATATACTGATCTGGGCAGACAAAGTCCCCAGGTTTATAGTCTTCTCTTAAGCTACCAACAGCTGATACAGCTACTATTCTTTCAACGCCAAGAGACTTTAATGCCCAGATGTTAGCTCTATAGTTTATCTTATGTGGCGGTATTTTATGCCCCCTACCATGTCTAGGAATGAAAGCAACTATTCTACCCTTAAACTCGCCAACAATAACATTATCTGATGGAAGACCATATGGTGTGTAAATTTTGTATTCTTTAGCTTCCCTAAATAGTCCGGGATCGTATAGTCCGGATCCTCCAATAATACCGATCTCGGCTTTAGCAGGTGGCTTAACCCAACTCATAATCTACACTCACCAACATAGACAAAACTATAACCAAGTATATCTATATTT
>Ga0190367_1000252_pt1 | contig 41107 bp, 30 predicted proteins | sample 4872181011_MG_FD_171838 | JGI IMG/M metagenome (GOLD analysis project Ga0190367, IMG submission 171838) | Hydrothermal vent microbial mat bacterial communities from Southern Trench, Guaymas Basin, Mexico - 4872-18-10-11_MG | ecosystem: Environmental > Aquatic > Marine > Hydrothermal vents >... | reverse complement strand
TACTTATAGCGGGAGCTCTACAGGAGCTTTCTTTTCTAAGGACTTATAAGCTGCAAGAGCTATTTCAAGCGCTTGTCTACCATCGTATACTGTAGCTCTTGGCGTATCATCCTCCTTAATGACCCTTATGAAGTCCTTTATCATCTCGTAATCCGGATTGGTGCCGAAATACCTGGACGTCATGGCACCTTTATCTGGTGCGAGTATTATAAAGGATCTGAAGGCATCAACCACTATGTAACCCTCAGTTCCAAAGATCCCTAAGTAAACATCTCCCCAGATCGGCCAGCTGTCGGGCCTTGACCAGCTACAGTCAATACTTGCTACAACCCCCTTCTTGAAGCGTATAGTTATGAGAGCATTATCCTCAACTTTAAGGTAGTCTCTGATGTTTTTCTTATATATCGCATAGACTTCTTTGGCTTCATCCTTCGTATACCATCTCATTAAGTCGGCATTATGGACTGTGTGGTCCATTATAGCCCCTCCTCCCGCGAGGTCGGGGTCGCCGAACCATAGTCCAGGATACTTTCCGTGATTTGTAGACGTTATGGCAACTATCTCCCCTATGCTCCCCTCGTCAATTATCCTCTTAGTTTCAACCGTAACTTCATGATATCTCATTACGAAAGCTGTCTGGAACTTAACGCCTGACTTCTCCACGGCCCTTATCATCTCATCAGCATCCTTAAGAGTTGTAGCTATGGGCTTCTCGCACAGTACGTGGATCCCCTTCTCGCAAGCTGCCAGCACTTGGCTTATGTGCTTGGCGTTTTCGGATGTTACTATAACAGCGTCCGGCTTCTCGACCTCAAGCAGTCGGATGTAATCACTATACTGTTTAACCCCATAGGCTTCAGCTGCCTTCTTCAATCTTTCCGGATCGTCATCGTATACGGCTACGAATTCCACTTCATTCTCCTTTTCAAGATCTTTCAGTACACTCGCATAGCTCCATGCATGGATATGTGCAAATGATAATATAGCAAACTTTAACTTACCCATCTAGATCACCTCCTCTTCTAGCGGTAATTTTACAGGCCTATTTTCCTTAAACGATTTTAACGCAGCGAGAGTAACCTCCAGGGATTTCCTAGCCTCTTCGCCCGTAATAGCGGGTTCAAGGTCCTTTTTAACCGAGTTAATGAAGCTCCTTAACTCAAGGTAGTATCCGTCGCGTGGAACCGGCGTCCAGCATCTTACTTCATCCTTTAAGTATACTCTTAGCCCAGCTGTAGTCAGGTTGTCTACAACAAGGAGACCCCTTGTACCAGCGATCTCCAGGTACGTATAGAAAGGATGAGTGGGCGGAATAAGCCAGCTCCCGTCAACGTAGGCTATGGCCCCGTTCTTAAACTTTAGCAGTGCATGCATGTACACAGGAGCAGTAGTATCCTCATAAACGGTAGCACCTCTTGCAAAAACCTCCTCCACTTCCCCTAACACCCACCTTAAGAAGTCTACATCGTGTATGCTGAGGTCTACGAAAACACCTCCGCTTTTCTCTAAGTCCTTATGCCATCTCTTGAAAGACCACGGTGGGAACGAAACGTACCTATAAGCTCTAGCAACTACCGGGTTCCCTATCTCACCTTTATCCACCATATCTTTAGTAGCTACGTACTCTGGCCAGAACCTAAGTACATGACCCACCATTAGTTTAACGCCCTTCTTCTTAGCGGTGTTGATTATGTCATCGGCATCCTTGAGCCTTAAGGTAATCGGCTTCTCGAGAAAGATATTTACGCCATACTCTATTGATGTTAGAGCATCACCTTTGTGTCTAAAGGTCTCTGTACATATGACGACGATATCAGGCTTTTCCTTTTCTATAGCCTCTTCAAGGCTGGAATAGGGTCTAGCACCATAATCCCTAGCCACCTTCTTAGCATGCTCTATATTTCTGCTCACAACACCTGAGATCTCGACGTCATCCATCCTCTTAAGCGATGGAAGGTGATGATTGAGTGCTATGAAGCCCAATCCATGGACAACTACTTTTACTTTTCCCAAACCAACACCCCTCTTCAATCATGATAAAACTGTATACAAGCAATATAAGTTTAATAACTTGGAGTTTAGGATCGAATAATGTCAAAAATAAAAATAAAATTTACATTAATTTAAGACTACTTTATGAAAGTCACTATGGACATGAAGAAGAAAGCTCCGAAGCTCATGCCGACGATTATTCCTATTATCAGTGGTACTGCGTACTTCTCGTAGGCCTCAGTGCCGAGGAACTTTAGTGTCAGCCACTTAAGTATGAAGGCTGGGAAGGCGCTTAGGAACCACATTCCGCTGTAGAAGAATAGGGCTACTGGCGTGAAGAAGAACCATGCATACTTGCTCCTAAGGAACCATAGGATACCGACTAGTATGAACGCTCCAAGCAAAGCAGACAGATGGTTGGGACCCATTACTCCTTCAGGTCTCACTACTCCTGGTATGTCTCTAGCGTTTGTGCCCCGAAGGGCTAAAGCCTTTACATACCATACCCTTGTGTAAACGTTGTTAGCGCCCTCAGCATATAACATGCTTAGGCCTAGTGATATGCCTATGAATGAGGCTATCACTATCGCTATTATTTGTCCGATTAACAGGTCTTTCTCGTCAACTTTAAGGTCATTGGCTAGCTTGTAAGTGGAGGCTACAGCCCAAGGCGTCCATGTCGCTTGTGGTAAGTGATACGTAGGTCTCATGGCAGCCTTAGTAGCCCAGTAGCTCTGAGTGAAGCAAGGGTTCGGGATACCAGCACCGTGAGCTATCGTAACCGTGAGCCATGTAGCTCCATGAGGAGATATGCTTGGCCACTGACCAGTTTCAGCCCACACTCTCGTCTGACCGATCGTGGAGAGGAAGTAGAAGTAGAAGAACAATATTAGTAGGCCTACATTAGCTCCCAGACCAGCGAATATTACTAGGTATAGTAAGTAGGCGCCGAGGAGGCCCGTCCATATTATCTTCCAGGATAACCTGCCGGGCTTAACCTTCTCTTTCTCCATGCCAAGTAGTGTCTTGAGGCCCTTAATCCATACGTTATACTTGAAGAGAAGAGCCCAGAAGCCTAGCGCTAGGGGTACATGATATAGGGAGAAAACTACCCAATTTATGGGTTTACCTGGATACTGTCCAGGCTGTATGAAGCCCGCTGCTACTGCAATAAAGGGCCATATCAGAGCCTTGAACCCCGTCCATATCGTAGCGCTCAGGGATACGTCCAATGGTGCTAAGTAGAATATGAACATGTCTATGGGTATGAACATCCACCATTCTCTGATCGAGGGGTTTATGCCCTTCAAGAACTTGTCCCAGGCCGTTAGGTAGATCTGTCCCCAGGCGAAGAATACGGGGAATATTGGGTAGAAATAGTTCGCTGTAGACTGGAATGCTAGTAGGAGTCCTATGATCCAACCTATGTAGAATACTTTCTGTTTGGCGAAGGATAGAGTTATACCTTCCTCGTAACTCTTTAAGACTTCCGTTGCTGGAATTACAGATGGGAATGTCAGTCTCTCAATTTCAATGAACTGCTCCTTAACGAACAGACCGGTAAATAGGTTCGCTAAAGCATATGCTAGGAAGAATAGCTCCGCTAGGATTATGCTGGGCCACAGCTCTCCTGGAATAGCTCCTCCACCGGTGAATATCTTCTCTACAAGGGTTGAGTCCTTAGGAGCCCATATATCAGGAACTATCTCCAAAAGCTTCGCAACGTTAGCTCTCTGAGCCGCGTAGTACGATAAGACCAATGGCTCCATGAAGAAGGATAGGAAGCCTGCGTCCATTATCAAGTAGAGTGAGCCGATTAGAACTATTATCTCTGCAGAGCTTAGCTTCTTCTTAAGAACAGTGGCTATTACCGTTAAGAACCATATAAAGCCAAAGGGCAGGTATATTGGTGCTCCGATTCTTCCTCCGAAGAAGGGTTCTACAGTGACACCTACGTGCCACCAGCATCGCATGTTGACGTAGAGTGAAGCTATGCCTAGTACTACTATTAGTACTAGTACTGTAGGCGTTAAACCTCTTTTAAATTCAACTTCAGTAGTAGCCTTCTTTGCAGAAGACATAAGTTAAATTGCACCGTTTACATACGGGTTTTAATTCTATTTAAACCTTAAGGAAAGATTTATAAGTAAGTTAACTAAAAAACCACTATAATGTTATTTTTATAGTTGCTAACTCTTAGAATATTTAATTATTCTCATATATCTTTGAATATATAGGGCTAATGTTATTAAGTGTTGAAAAAATATTTGGTACTAGGTGATAAAAATATCAAAGCTCAAATTCTACAGTTTAAACTTCAAAGCCTAAAATTCGATAAAAACAGTTAAATTAATATCATCATTTAAAGGAGAATAGAGAGGGCTTATAACATGTTGGAAAAGAAAATAAAACCTTACATCTTAATACTAATGCTAACATGGCTATTATTGGCTTCTCCATTAACGTTTTCAGCACCACAAGAGATAGATTACCTTGGTATAAATGAAATCGACGTCTCGGCCATAATGAAACGCGTGGAGTACCTTTCACGTCTAGGCAGTCGCATAACAGGGTACCCTGGATATTTTAAGGCGGTCGACTACATACGCAACGTTTTGGAGAAACTAGGATACAATGTCGAACTTCAAGAGTTTTACGTGACCATACCTTATGATAAGGGAGCTTTAATCAAGATCGTTGAAACAGGAGAAATCATACCCGCCTACTCCCTTTACCCCAACCTCGTTGCACTGGGCGGCGCGAAGGACTTACGTGCAGAAGTTGTGTATGTAGGTAAAGGCGATCTAGAGTCCTTTAGAGGAAAGGATGTAGCCAGTAAAATTGTACTAATGGAGTTTAATTCAGACAACAATTGGCTTGCCGCTCTAAAACTTGGAGCTAGGGCAGTCGTATTTCTGGAACCCATTACCACCAGCAGGCTAGAAGCATTAAAGAAAGTCACCGTAACACCGTTAAGCTTCCCTCGACTTTACGTTGAAAGGAAATACGCAGAGAAGCTGAAAGAAGCTTGTGAAAACGGATGGAGAATTGAAATAACGACAAACTATACGTGGAAGAAAATTAAAGCCTACAACCTAATAGCGAGAATTGAGGGCTCAAGTGAACCCGAGAAGACAGTACTCATTACAGCACACATAGATTCTATTTCCATAGTTCCTGCACTCTCTCCGGGAGCGGAGGAAGCCATAAGCCCTGCACTCCTGCTTTACATTGCTGAAAAACTAGCTTCCGCCAATCCGAAGCCAAAATACTCCGTGTGGCTAGTATTCCTTTCAGGTCACTGGCAGGGCCTCAGTGGGGCAAGATGGTTCGTTGAAGAATTCTTCTTCAATAAAAACAGGGGCATAGGCAAGACATTCCTTCCTTATATAACCTTAAATATCGACATAACTTCTGGATCCCCCGAACTCATAATATATCCAGGTGGCTTCTTCTACGGTCATAGAACTCAAGGAGCATTAAACCTATACACCGATTTTGCAGCGAGCCTAAGAAAATGGATAAAGGAGTACGCAGAGAAGTTCCCTGAAGACTTTAAATTCGTTCAGAGCGAAGCCTTCGGAATAAATAGAACTACTGGAATAGTAACGTTACGTCCGTTCTCTCAAATAGGTTACGGTATGACGTACTCGCAAGCGTTCATACTTGATGCTGAGCCCTTCGGGTTATCGCGCTCTATTGCGGTATCCTTCCTCTCGTTTAAAGATCCCCGTCTAAGGGTATTTACACCCTTCGACCTGCCTGGGTATATAAATGTAGATATCCTGAGACCACAGATATCCTTTACATTATTCATAGTGAATAAGATACTTAACGATATAACGTCCGTCCATAGGGGCTCATGGGAGAGCATTAGCCCCGTACGAGTGTTAGTAGACCCAGTGAATGGCGGATTTGGGTATGCTGATGCTTCTATAGAGGTTCTCGAATATGACCCCACAGTTTCAACGCTATACAGCCCCATACCCTACGCCCTCGTAGTTATCCATAAAATTGAATGGTACAATAACAAAGTTGGGAGCTTCGGAAGAACTGAATGGAATATCTTTGCCAAAATTATTGAAATGGCCGACGAAAACGGTAGAGTGAGGATCGTTGGTCTAGCACCTCAAGAGGCCTTCACGGGAAACATAGAAGTCTACGCATACAAAGTTGACAAAGAAGGAAAACTCATATATGTACCGGACTTAGGGCCGAATGGAGCAGGTAAGTTTGCACCAGCACCACCACATTTGAAACCTGGCATAAGCATAAAGGCTGTCGCCTTCAGAGCAGCTGGTCTCCTAATAACTGATATACTCATGCCCGATCAACCTTGGGCTCTCATAACGTTTAACGCGTACCGCAAACCGGTATTCCCCGTGCCCTTCACACAATACGGTACTAACCCCGTACCCGTTAAGGTTGAAGCGTACCTAGAGAACTTCGTAGAGCCGCGATCTCGGGCTATAATAGTCGATTATGAGAATAAGTTCGCCCTAATCTTCGTTCCGCCCAATGAAAGAGTCATGGTCATAGCATCGCTTGGAGGACTTCAGCGCAAAGTGATAATACTCTTGAACGTAACCGAAGGAAAGGAGATAATCGGCAGAGGTGTGCCCATAGGAGAGGCTGGTTCCCTGACCATTATACCCGAGCTATTATTCCACTACGTTAGAGAAATGTTAACGATATCTAGGATACGCTATGAGAGAGCAGTTTCCCATGGAATACGTGATTCAAGCATCGAGTTCATGCTTAATAGGACAGTACTTTTCTTAAAGCGGGCTGAAGAAGCATTTAAGGCTAGGGACTACGAATTAGCCTACACGTATTCTCATGTAGCATGGAGTTCTGTCATAGAGCTTTACGAACGTACAAGAGTAATGTACGTCGACTTCACTAACGCTGTACTTATACTAATGATACTGCTGGCTCCCTTCTCCGTAATAATTGAAAAGCTATTCGGCAAAGGAAAGGGACTTCAAAGGCTACTATCGATTCTGATTATAAGCGCAATAGGCTTTACAGTATTCACCATCTTGCATCCAGGTTTCGCTATAGTGTACAGCATTTCAGCGCTTGGAATGGGAGTAATACTGTTAGTGCTGGCCATCCCAACCGTCTTCTTCCTACTCTTAAACCTATCGAAGAGCTTAGGCCAGGTAAGAAGAATGCGTATAGGTGCACACTTCCTTGAAAGAGAAGTGTTCGACCTATTCGTCTCCGCTATGGGTATCGGTGTAGAGAACATGAGAAAACGTCCCCTGAGAACATTCCTGACTCTCCTGACAATAATACTCATAGTGATGTCGTTAATTTCCTTAACATCTGTCATTCCTCTGCCAGTTCTCTACAAGAAAAGCTATGCTCCAGCCGTCAAATATAATGCCATTCTAATAGAGTCCCCCTATAACGAGCCGCTAGACCCCGCCATTATACCAGTTATTCAGAAAATTGTGGGGGACAGGGGCGTCGCAGCTCCAAGGTACTGGCTTTACCCATCCTTCGATTACATATATGTAACGCTTGAGGGGGGTGGACATGCAACCTTCAGAGCTGTTGTTGGAGTAACCGTAGAAGAACTCAGCTTAACGCTTAGAGAAATTGGAATCGACCCGAAATTGTTCGATAATGAAAGAGCATGCCTGATACCACTCATCATGGCTGAAACACTCGGCATATCTGAGGGAGATGTTATTACCTTCTACGGGTTTAAGCTGAAAGTTGTTGGGTTCATACCCGACGAAAAAGCTCCCTTCATTATAAAGGATGTAAATGAAGAAGCCGGGAGACCCCTATTCTATGGTATTAGACCTTATGATGTTGAAAGGATGAATGAAGAGCGCCGCTTCGATAAGGACTTCAGGTTGTCTTGGAGCGAAATCCTAATAGTAAACGCCAAGCTATTGCAGCAAATACCAGGAGCCTTCATACCCTCCATAGAAATTAGGTTGAAGGACATTTCACGAGAAGAGGCCATAAGCCTAGCCAGCGAGATCTTTACAACGTTCAACAAACTCAACGTTTATCTGGCATACGAAGGAAAAGGAATAGCTCTGAGCAGCAGGTACATCCATGAATTCTTCGGCTTCAGCTTCATGGTAATTCCTGTGGTTATCGCCGGATTAGTCCTAACGATGACTATCTTAAGCAACATGCAGGAGAGAGTTAGGGAAATGAAGATATACAGCTCCCTTGGCCTAGCCCCCTTACACGTCGCAGGAATGTTCCTAGCAGAGAACTTATCATATGCTGTTGTGGGAGCAGTAGCCGGGTATATAGGAGGAATAATAATGGCCAGAGCCTTCAATTTCGCGCTCGCAACTGGTGGCATGATAGGTATGAACTACTCCAGCTCCTCAGTCATGGTCTCATTAGGTCTTGTTGTAGTACTAGTGCTCGTAGCCTCCGCTTATCCGTTCTTCAAAGTTGCCAGGCTTGTAACGCCTTCATTGGAGAGAAGGTGGAAGATACCTACAAAGCCCAGAGGAGACGTATGGGAAATCCCGCTACCCTTTACGTTTAGGGATCCCAACATGGTTGTAGGTCTCGTAGCATTCCTAAGAGAATTCCTTGAAGCACACAAGGTTGAACGCACAGGAGTATTCACAGTATCGGACGTAACAAGCGAAATATCTCTAGAGTGCTCAACCATTAAGGCAATAGTATGGCTTGCGCCCTTTGAGCAAAACATAAGACAAAGCGTAGAGCTAACATTCCGCATGAGCAAAACGGAGGGCAGATACCTCACGCTCCTCTCAACAAAGCGCATCTCAGGTCCCTACGATGCGTGGATTACCTCCAATGAGGCATTTGTGAGAGAATTAAGAAAACAGCTTTTAACCTGGAGATTGCTTACGCCTCAGGAGAGAAGTAAGTACATTGAAAGGAGCCATAAAGAACTGAGGTGAGGAAGTTGTGTGGAGAAAATCCCTCTGTTGAATATAAGAGCGGTCTAACAAGCGTCTCATTGCTTGCCATAGTTTACGCGTCAGTTATAATGACACCTGTGCTCATGTACATGTACTTCATTACTGGGCTTCCAGATCCCGCGCGCTTCATACCGGTATTCGTTTCACTCCTGCTCTTCACAGAAATAGGCCGCTTCGTAGGGAGATATATTACGACACAAGAGGCCTACATAATCTACTTCATGACCGAGATGGTTGCTTATGAAGCGCTCTATTGGATGGGGTTGATAACGGCCGTATATTATCAAGAGGCCCCCTACACGGAGCTTTTCGGAATTGCCGATAAGATACCATGGTGGGCTGCACCTAATGTGAATTCATGGGCTGTTCAGGTAAGAACACTCTTCGCATGGGAGTGGGTAGTTCCAATACTAGTAACCCTACTTGGAACTATAGGCGGTATACTAATTGACATAGGGCTCTCATTCATATTCGTGCAACTCTACATCGAAGTTGAAAATCTACCATTCCCGATAGCGCCTATAGACGCCCAGGCAATAGCTACCCTGACGGAGAGAACCCCAGAGAAAATGATGGCTTTCACGTTTGCCGGTGTAATAAGCTTCGTATATGAATTCCTGGTATACGGCTTCCCGAGAGTCACAGAAGCATTAATAGGAGTATCTTTAACGGCCATACCCTATCCGTGGATAGATTTAACAGAATACTTCGCTGGAATACTCCCAGGCGCTCTCATGGGCGTCGCTACGGATATATCAACATTTGCGGTTGGCTGGCTCATACCGTGGAATAGCGTTGTATGGATATTGATAGGATCGGTGCTCTTCTTCATAGTTGGAAACTCCTTAGCGCTCCAGCTGGCAGATATTACAGGCATAGAAATATTTAAGCGATGGAAGGCCGATTGGACTCCGGTAGCTCGATTGGACTGGCTTTGGCAACGTTCGGTATACGACCTTTGGGCAAGTCCTCATATAGGACTGACACTAGGCGTCGGCCTATTTTCCCTAATTATCTCCGCAAGATACATAAAGTCTGCAATAATGAGTCTTCAACGCCTAAGCGCAATTTCGAAGGAGAAAGGATACCTTCCCTTGAAGTGGGTCTTGACCATGATATTTGTCGGAGCGATAATAGGAATAACCATAGATATGTGGCTCTATCCTAAATTATGGTTCGTATGGATTCTATGCTGGCTGTTTATACCATTCCTTCAAGGAATCCTTCTGGGCAGAAGCTACGGAGAAGTGGGCTTAGGCGTACAGATACCCTACATTCGAGAGGCCTTCATGCTGGCCTTCACAAGCCCTGGGGAAGTCGAACCCTGGATGGTTCCGGCTAAGGTCACCACTGCTGCAGGCATATTCACACATAGGATAAAAGTGGCACTTTTGACGAGAACGAGACCCATAGACTACTATAAGGCTTATGTCCTAACAGTTCCCCTAGTTATACTCCTAAGCTTATTGTACTTACAGGTATTCTGGCAGATGGCCCCCATGCCCTCAGCGTTTTATCCATGGACCGCGATTTACTGGCCTTTAATGTCACTAAACTTCTCCCTATGGGTCTCACGATCCATAGAGATATTTAGACCTGATCTGATACTGTCTTTCACAACACTGATGCTCATAGCATCCCTAATCGCCAGGAAATTCAACTTACCCTTCTCACCTATAGGCTTCGCTGCAGGTGCTGCGCTCGTACCTCCATTCGCCTTCAATTACTTCCTTGGAGGACTTATAGGGAGGTTAATTGAAAGAAGATATGGCAAGGAAGCATGGGAGAAGTACCGCTCCGTCATACTTGCAGGAATATTCTGCGGCATAGGGCTCGCGCTAGCATTCTCAGTCGCGATAGCTATAATATTCAAGTCTATATGGGTGACCCCGTACTAAGTAACTCAAATAAACTCTTTTAAGTCATTTTCAACTAGCTAAGTTTTTCTATATTAAAATTACTTTACTTTTGGAGGAGGAAAGTGAGCTTAGGAGAAAGCATTAAGGACTTAGTGAAGAGCTTAAAACGTGATGTCAAGAGCATAAGATACACCAAGGATTACTTTATTGAATGCCTAGAAGGGTCGCCTCTCTTAATAAAGGAAAATGTTGAGAAGGTAGCCTTTATAGGAGACCTTCATGGGGACTTGAAAACCCTTTTAAATTTAAGCTCGCTTTACTCTAAGGAAGACTGCCTGTTAATCTTTCTCGGAGACTACGTTGACAGGGGGCCGTATCAACTCGAGACGCTTTTAGGGGTGCTCATTCTTAAACAAAGATTTAAGGAAAGAGTGATAATCCTTCGAGGAAATCACGAGCATTCTTGGATGAACTTCCATTACGGCTTTATAATGGAACTTAACAGTAAGCTAGGTAGTGAGTGGAAGCTATTTTACAAAGAATTTGTTCTGGAAGTCTATAAGAGCTTACCAATAGCCGTGCTCATCACCGTGGATAAGAAGCGTATTTTCGGAGTTCACGGAGGGATACCCATTACGATACCCTCTTTGAGGGATATCTCAATGATCGATCTTGTAGAAGACGTATTCGAAAATCCCCTATTAATGCAAATGTTATGGAATGATCCTTCGGAAGAGGTCGATACCTTCGCTCCCAGCGTACGTGGAGAAGGCGTATACTACTTTGGTAGGAAAGTCCTAGAACCCTTTCTTTCAAAAAATAGGATAAATTTGGTTGTCAGAGCACACGAGCCCGTGGCTTCCGGAGTCCAAGCGCTTTTTAATAGAAAATTATTCACAGTATTTTCCTGCAGGTATTACGGCATCACACCAGCACTTCTGGAGATAAACAGCTCCTCTGAAAGGATTGTGACCATTTCTTAAAGTCCCAAAGCCGATTCTAAGCTTGATCCTAAATGTTAATTAGACCCGCCACTCAAAGATAGAGAGAAAGGACATGGTCGTGAGAATTGGTATAGTAGGTTTAGGTCTCATGGGAACCTATCACCTGAGACTACTGAAGAGAATTCAGGGCGTAGATGTCTCCGCCTTATGCGATATAGATGAGAGGAGAGTTGCTAAGATAGCTAATGAATACGGCGTTGAACAACGGTATACGGACTTTCGAGAAATGTTTGAAAGAGCTGGTTTAGATGCCGTAATCATTGCAACGCCTCCAAAGTTTCATAAGAAGCTAGCTGTTGAAGCTCTTAAAAGCGGGCTTTACGTATTGTTGGAGAAGCCCATGGCTACCAATATTAATGATGCACTAGAGGTCTATGAGACCACTAAAAAATATAAGGACAAGCTAATGATAGGCTTTAGCCTCAGGTTTAATAGCACGTTTATGAAGATCTACGACCTTATAGAAAACGGCTTTCTCGGAGCACCTTTAAATCAATGGCATATAGCTTTAGGCCGCATACCACCTAATCCCTGGATTAGAAACAGGGAGATAAGTGGTGGCATGGTTAACGAGCATGCAGTACATGTAATATATGTCTTTTATTGGTATGCAGGCAAACCCATTGATGTGTATTCCAAAACCTTCACATTTACTAAGGACGTCACTATCGAAGATAATGCTATATTTATGATCAGGCATGAAAATGGAGCCTTATCAGTCATGGATATATCCTGGTCTTCAACGCATCCTTGGAGAAAATGGGGGCTTGTAGCCGAAAACGGTACAGCTACTGTTGAAGGTTACCTGGGAGGCAGGGTGGTTATTAGCAATAGGAAGGGTGAGAAAGTGGCCTATGAAGCCGTTGAAGAGGTGGATGAAATGTACCTTAGAGAACTGAAGCACTTCATTGAGTGCGTTAAGAAAGGAGAAAGGCCCTTAGTAAACGAGGAGGATGGGATCATCGTGCAGAAAATAGTCGATTCAATCTATAAGTCATCTTTGGAAAGTACTCCAGTAAAGATCTCAATTTAAAGTGGAGAGGAGCCTTGAAACCTTCCCGCAGAGGAACAACTGTAGAGAAGATTGCGGAAATAGTTCTTGAAGAGCAGGGCTTCAAGATAAAGGAGAGACATAAAAGAGTCAAAATAAAGGACGTGGATGTTGCGGAGATCGACCTAATAGCTGAAAAGAACGGCAACTTATATGCGATAGAAGTAAAGGCGGGGAGAGTTTCGGTTACGGATCTAAGACAAGCTTATACAAACGCTAAGCTCATCAATGCTAAGCCTCTCATAGTGTGCCGTGGATACTCAGATAGAGCTGCCGAGGAAACCGCAAAGGAGCTTGGAATAAAGGTACTGGAGCTCCCTGAATACTTTGTTTTTGTGGAGCCCGAAGAGTTGATGGATCTAGTCGAAAAGGCGCTCGCTAAGATCCTGCTAAGTTTAATGGTCGTAGATATAGAGAAACTTAGCGAAGAAGACTTAGAAGTTCTGAACGCAATAGCTTATAGCAGTCACGTGGCTGAAGCCGCGAATAGACTTGGTGTGAATAAGAGAAAAATGAGAACCCTCCTCCAGCAACTGAGGAAGAAAGGCTTTGTAAGTGAGCCGAAGAATTATGACCTACTGCGATTACAAGCTCTATTAGCGTTGAAGGAATATAGTTTTAGAAAACTTTTAGAGAATCTTCGGAGCGCTAAACAGAAGACCCCTACACCCTAGCGGGGGGGCAAAGCCCATGTCAGAGCCCAAGGGAATAGTCGATAACTTCGAATGCTTCCTAATAGACCTCGATGGAGTGATCTGGCGGGGAAATAGGGTTCTTAAAGAGGCTGTGGAATCTGTTAATAAGCTCATTAAGCGTGGGAAAAAGGTAGTTTTCCTCTCCAATAATGCAACAAAAAGCAGGAGGGAATTTGAGGGAAAACTTAACCTTGCTGGTGTAATGATCTCTAACGAAAACGCAATGGTAGTGAGCAGTGCTTATGCTACTGCTATCTTCATACGCGAAGAATTAGGAACTGGATCGGCCTATGTCGTAGGCGAAGAAGGTCTCATGGAGGAACTTAAGCTAGCTGGAATTAGGGTAGTTAATGATAGATTTACATGGAATATGCCTGTTGATTACGTAGTTGTGGGTCTTGATAGGACGTTTACATACGAGAAATTGGCGTGTGCAGTTAACGCGATATACAACGGCGCCAAGTTCATAGCAACTAATGAGGATCACGTAATTCCGACAGAAAAGGGGCTTTTACCAGGAGCCGGATCAATAGTCGCGGCAATAAGCAAGGCCGCATCGAGACCTCCGGAGTATGTTATCGGTAAACCCAATAAGTACATCTTCGAAGTTGCCTTGAAGGAGGCTGGAGCAAGCAATGAGAAAACAGTAGTCATAGGCGATAGGCTAGACACAGATGTTCTGGGTGCAAGGAACTCAGGATTAGCTTCTGTTCTAGTATTAACTGGCGTGACGTCTAACTTAGAAGATGTAAAGAAAAGTAAGGTTAAGCCTGACTACGTTGCCAGGAAACTGATCGATATATTCTGACGTTTGAGGGAATATTTTTAGAGCACGTGAAACTTATTCAATTCATGCCACACTTTAGATTACGCTGCTCCCTTTGCGACAGGTTATATTCCTTCGATACTAGGGCTTGGCGTTGTACGTGTGGAGCCCCCCTAGACGTAGAGGTGTTGCTACAAGGATTCACATTAGACTTCGAAAAGTTGAGGGCTAGAGAGAACACGCTTTGGCGGTATCGAGAACTTCTACCTATACGCGAACAAAATTCCATAGTTTCCTTAGGTGAGGGCTTTACACCCATTATGGTCAGGGAAATTAGCGGAACAAAGGTAGTGTATAAGCTAGATTTCCTCAATCCTACAGGCTCCTTTAAGGACAGAGGAGCAAGTGTGCTGATCTCGCATCTAAATGAAATAGGCATAAAGGAGATAGGGGAGGATTCCTCAGGTAACGCTGGAGCAGCGATTGCCGCATACAGCAAAGCAGCTGGGATAAAATGTAGAGTATTCGTTCCAGCAGAAGCACCATTCGGAAAGGTTCTGCAAATAATAGTATATGGCGCAGAGATCATCAGGGTTCCAGGCTCTCGAGAAAATGTTAACAAGGCAGCCTTAGAAGCTGCGCAAAAGAGCTACTATGCTGGACATCTATGGAACCCATTCTTTATTGAGGGTTTGAAAACAATATCCTTTGAAGTATATGAGCAGACAAGGGGCGTTCCAGATGCAGCAATACTTCCAGTGGGAAGCGGAGGACTACTCTTAGGGGTTCATAAAGGATTTAAAGAGCTAAGAGAGATGAGACTCGCTGAGAAAATCCCCAGAATTTTCGGTGTACAAACTTACGGCTTTGCTCAAGCATACGAGAGGCTTCACAATAAGAAAGTAAAGAAAGCGGAGGAAGCAATTCTAGCTGACGGCATAGCCGTACCTAACCCTCCCCGCATCGATCAAATAGTGAGAGCTGTAAAGGAAACTGGTGGGGACATCATTCTAGTTTCAAATGAGGAGATAATTGAGGGATTTAAGGACCTGGCGAGTTTAGGACTCTTCGTTGAACCCACTTCAGCAACAGCTCAAGCAGCCCTTAATAAGCTAATAAAGGAAAAGGTTTTCGAGAGAGGTTCAACGATCTTCGTGCCGCTAACAGGAATAGGCCTAAAAGCAACAGACAAGATTGGCAAATATATTTTAAAATAAACACCTAAAAGGCTAGGCGTGTTTCGATGAAGAATGGAATGCCTCTAGGAGGGCTTGGAACAGGGAAAGTTGAAATCTTTCCAGACGGAAGGGTCGGAAATGTTACTATAAGGAATAACTGGTCCAAGCCCATCCCTTCGCTTAAATGCTTTCATATAGCCCTACACGTGAGAGGCGAGAACTTTAGCAGAGGAATTTTCCTCCAGAAGATGGAAGATGGGGTTAGCAACATATATTTTCAAGCCCTCTTTCCTCGAGCACTGCTAAGCTTTAGGTTAGCTGACATACCATTAAAAGTCAGTTTAGAAGCTTTCTCACCAATTATTCCAGGAGACGCTATGAACTCGTCTCTACCAGTAGCAATATTCATCCTTTATGCAAAGAACCTCTCTAAAAGAAATGTTACGCTCTCCGTAGCCATGGGGCTTGAGAATATAGTAGGATCCTCCCCTATAGGACGGGTGAACAGATCCTTTAGAAGGATTTCCTCTCATGGAATAATCTTCACCTCAAGTAAGGCCAAGCCCGAAGACCCCGCCTTCGGAGATATGGCCCTAGCAACGGCTCCTACGGAGACCACTATCCTTGGGGAGTACGTGTGTACGAGGAATAGAGAGGAAGTTCTAGAACCTTGGAACGAGTTCTTGAAAACTGGAAAAATACCGGATTTCAGCCCCGAAGACGAAGTTGCATCCCTTACAGAAAACTTTGGAGGAATACTCTGTGTTAGAAAGACATTGAAGTCGGAGAGCGAAGTAAAAATTCCCTTCGTCTTATCCTGGCACTTTGCTGGAAAATCCTACGAATACCCCTTCGGTCGATACTATGAAAATTTCTTCAATAGCTCCCTAGAGGTAGCGGAATACGTCTTAGAAAGACTCGTCGTTCTCCGAAGGAGAACTCTTCAGCTGAACAAAATGATAATGTCATCAAGCTTGCCCCCGTGGCTAAAAGAGGCGCTTCTTAACAGTTTACACGTCCTAGTTTCGAATACGTGGCTAACCCGTGAAGGTCTATTACTTTTTTACGAACACCCCGAATATTGCCCCATGGTTGAATCATTGGATGCGAGATTCTACTACTCTAACGCTTTAGCGCTTTTTTACCCGGAACTTGAACTTAAAACACTAAAGCACATTGCAAGGTATCAAAGTATAGATGGATGGATACCGCATAATTTGGGCTTAAACTCCTTGAACATGCCGAATAGAGGATTCTATCAGCTACCTCCAAAGGATTTGAACTCCATGTTCATTTTGATGGCCTATAGAGACTACCTGTGGACGGGAGATAAAGGCTTTCTAGAAGCTCTATACGAAAGTATCTCAAAGGCCTATGAGTGGTTAATAACTACGGATAAAGATAGGGACTTCCTCCCCGATAACGAGGGAAACGATACAACGCTTTACTTATGGGCGCGAGGCGCTGAGTCCTATACATCATCCCTTTACCTCGCAGCACTTAAGGCTATTGGAGAAATAGCTAAGGTAAGAGGCGACTCCCTTCTCGCGAAATATGTAAACGAAAGGTATGAGCGGGCTTTACGTAGCTTTAATGAGAAGCTATGGGCAGGGGACTATTATAGACACTATTACTCTAAGCGGGAAATAAGCAATGAAGTAGTGTTAGGACAACTTCTAGGACAACTGTATGCGCATGTCCTCGGATTAGGCTACATTGTTGAGAGGGAAAGGATTGTTAAGGCTCTTAAGACTATTCGAAATAAAAGTCGTAGCTCCAGGTACGGCGTGCTCGTGGATAAGATGTACCTAAGGTCTAAAGGAAAACCAAAAATCGTCAATGCTCTAAAACCTCACTTAATATATGCTCTGGCATCCCAGATGATACTAGAAGGCGAGGTCAGCGAAGGTCTTAGAGAAGCGGAGGCGACTTTTGCAACGCTAAAGAGGTTGTACGGTCCCTGGAATAGTCCTAAAACCTTACTAGTTGATGAAGATGAAAGTATCGGCGACCACTACCCAGGAATACTAGCTATTTGGAATATATTACTCTCCCTTCTAGGCATTACAATAGACCAACATGCACGAGTGCTTGTACTGAGACCAAAAGTAGATTACGTCAGAACTCCCTTAGTACTCCTGGGACGTGTAATGGATATCCTGTACAGTTTTCGGCATCAAGAGATGGACTTCGAACTGCGCAACTTTGGTGAGACTCTAAATGTAACGCATTTGAGGCTGAGATCCCCGCAGGGTAAAGTAGTTATTGAACTGAATGAGGAAGAACGGTTTACCCAGAAATCCACTGGCGAAGTAAGCTTAAAAATAGGTGAAATCCCCTCAGGGACGATAAGAATCTCGATTAGAAAAATGTAATTAATGGAGCATTAAAAGATTTTTAATTTAAATTATAGAGTAAAGAGGCGGTTAAAGGGTAAAAACGATAGTTTCAGCGAAGATTAAGGCTTAACCCTCCCCATTTAGTATCTTTATTTTTATTTTTTCATGCTATTTTTACCACAGTGTTAAATCATTGGATTAATAAGTTCTGGAATTATTCCACGCAGGTAAAGACTCCAAAGCGTGTAAAATTTAATTAAGGAAACTTTGAGAAAGAGGGGGAGAATTTGTACCGTGTAGTGGAGAAAAAAGAGTTAGCGCCCAGGATCAAGTTAATGAAAATACTCGCACCTCACATAGCTCGTAAGGTTAAAGCGGGACAATTCGTCATAGTTAGGGTCCACGAGAAGGGAGAGAGAATACCGCTAACCGTTGTTGACTGGAATAGGGACGAAGGGACCATAACTTTAGTGTTTCAAGAAGTAGGAGCTAGTACGATTAAGCTAGGAGCACTCGATGTAGGGGATCACATAGCTAATATCTCAGGTCCTCTGGGAAATCCTACGGAGATCAAGAGGTACGGAACCGTAGTTTGTGTAGGCGGAGGTGTGGGAACGGCATGTATTTATCCTGTGGCTAGGGAAATGAAGAAAGCGGGCAATTACGTTATATCCATAATAGGTGCCCGGACAAGTAAGCTACTCATTCTAAGGGATGAGATATCAAGTGTGAGCGACGAATTCCATGTAACTACCGATGATGGAAGTGAGGGGAGAAAGGGGTTTGTTACAGACCAGCTTAGAGACATTTTGCTGAGTGCCCGTAAGGTTGACCTAGTTTACGTGGTAGGTCCAGCGATCATGATGAAAGTGGCAGCAGAGGTAACAAAACCCTTTAAGGTTAAAACTATTGTTAGCTTAAACCCGATAATGGTCGATGGGACTGGAATGTGCGGAGCCTGTCGAGTAATAGTAGGCGGTCAAATGCGCTTTGCCTGCGTACACGGACCCGAGTTTAACGCTCATGAAGTGGATTTCGACTCTCTCATGAGCCGTTTAAGGATGTATATTGAGGAGGAGAAGATTGCCTTAGAAAAAGCTCAAAGGTGTGTCCGGTGAGAGGAATGGCGGGTAAGAATATCATCAAAGAAGCTGTTCCCATGAGAAAACTCCCCATGAACGAACGACGCACGACGTTTAAAGAAGTGGCCCTAGGATACAATCTTGAGGAAGCTTTAAAAGAGGCTTCCAGATGTCTTCAATGCACTGATCCCCCATGCGTTAAAGCTTGTCCGTTACACATAGATGTTCCAGGCTTTATCAAGCTACTCCGCGAAAAGAAATTCGAAGAAGCACTTAACAAGATAAAAGAGGTAAATGACTTTCCAGCCATTACTGGCAGAGTGTGCCCACAAGAACTGCTGTGTCAAGCTGCCTGCGTAATGGGAAAAATAGGCGAACCAATAAACATTGGGAGACTTGAGAGGTTCCTAGGGGATCTGGAAATATCTCGGGGAATAAGAATCCCCTCTCTTCCAAAGTCGAGAGAGAAAAAAGTGGCCATAATAGGCTCAGGTCCAGCTGGCTTAATGGCGGCTGCTCGATTGCGTAAGATTGGGTACGATGTTGCGATTTTTGAAGCATTGCATAAGCCAGGAGGAGTGATGGTCTACGGCATTCCAGAATTTAGGTTACCACGTCGAGTCCTAGAAGCCTATATCGATTACGTTAAGAAATTGGGAGTAGAAATCAAGGTTGACCACGTGGTGGGAAGAACTGTTACTATTGGCGAACTGTTGAAGAACTATGACGCTATTTTAATAGCTACAGGAGCCGGTACGCCAAAGTTCCTAAAGGTCCCTGGAGAAAGCCTCAATGGCATATATTCTGCGAACGAGTTTCTAATACGGATAAATCTCATGAAGGCCTACAAGTTTCCAGACTACGACACGCCTATCAAAGTAGGAAGGAAAGTCGTTGTCATAGGCGGAGGAAACACAGCTATGGACGTCGCCCGTATAGCCCTTAGACTCGGTGCTGACGTAACGGTAGTGTATAGGAGGACTGAGAGAGAAATGCCCGCAAGAAGGGAGGAAGTTGAAAATGCCAAAGAGGAGGGCGTTAAATTCATGCTCCTAACTCAGCCAATAGAGTTCCTAGGTGATGAAAGAGGTTGGGTTAGGAGAGTTAAGTGCATTAAAATGAGACTTGGCGAACCGGACGAGAGCGGTAGGAGAAGACCAATACCAATTCCTGGAAGCGAGTTCGAGATAGAAGCAGATACCGTGGTTATAGCCATAGGAGCCGAAGTTAATCCTCTCATACAGATGACTACTCCCGGACTTAAAACGGATAGAAAAGGCAGAATAATCGTAGACTCCGAGGGCAGAACCTCCCTAAGACGCGTTTATGCTGCAGGTGATGTTACGACTGGCGAAGGAACAGTCATAGAGGCGCTCATGGAGGCTCTAAAAGCTGTTCAGACAATAGACAAGGACCTCAGCGAAAAACCTTAAAGTGATAGTGATCTCACTATGACCTCTAAGCTTTCTCCTAAAGCTTCTACGGCATTCGAAAGGGCAGGAGACCTCTACGAGCTCTTAGATAAAATAAGAGAGAACTTAGAAAAAGCAGAATAATTTATCAGCGATCCAAAAAGTGGTATAGAGTCCTGCACACCTAAGTGAAGAAGTAATGAACATTAAAGAGGTAATTAAAAAACATGTCATTAAGGCGTTCGACAACATAGCGGAGGGGTACAGGCATTGGCGTGCACGTCCCTGGCAGGAGGTAAAGGATTTAGCGTTGAAATTTTTTAGAAAAGGAATAATACTTGATTTGGGATGTGGTAATGGAAGGCACTCCTATTTCTTACTTAAAATCGGAGTTGAAGTCGTGGGTTTGGACATCTCAATGGGAATGCTTGAAGCCTATAGAGCAAGCGTTTCCCAAGAGGAGCTAAGGCTTCTAAGCCTAGTTCAGGGCGATGGAACAATGATCCCTTTTAGAGAAGATGCATTCGATGGAAGCGTATGCATAGCCGTTTTGCATAATATCCCCTTAAGGAGCAATAGGATAGGCTTCCTAAGGGAGATGAGAAAGGTGCTTAAAAAGGAAGCAGTAGCCTTGGTAACTGTTTGGTCGATCATGCAACCCCATCTATTTTTAAAAGCCTTAACGCACTATCTCCTTTGCAGAAAGCCCTGCTTCGAGTTTGGAGATGTTCTCATACCGTGGAGGAGGAAAGAAAAAATTATTCAACGATACTATCATTTATATACAAAGAAAGAACTCTCATATGATATTTCTCTTGCAGGTCTTAAAGTAGCCTTGTTAAAGACCTTAGGTAAAACGTTTTACATATTTCCGCGTAATTATCTAATAGCCGTCTTGAAAAAACAATTATAGCGTTTAATAAGAATACGAGGTTTAAAGAGGAAACTTGACTTTTTTAAGCTCTGAATCACATGAGTGTATTTAAAAAATAGAGTGTTTTTGTATTAAGAAAGAGTGAAAAAAGTTCTAATATCTAACTATTTTTTACATTCGGTATGAAAACACTCGCTAATTATAGAAATGTTAAAAAAAGATTTAAATATACTCGCAAAACATTTAAAGACGAGGCAATAAGTCGAGGTGTTAGCCATTAGCGAAATAGATGTTAAGAAGTTCTTAGAGGAGCTGTACGACAAGGGTCCTATACTAAGAGAAAAGTTAAGCCAAGAGTACTACAGCGCGCTTGAAGAAGGCATTAAACGAAACCTCATAGCTACTCGAAAGGAGACGCTGGGGGAGCTAATATTCCTTACATATAAGGGCCTCCGTCAGATCGCTGAGGAAAGAGGAGAAAAAGTAGATATCGACGTTGAACGAGAGGTCTCCAATCTAACGAAAACGGAGGCAAAGATACTAATAAGGCTACTTGAGGGCTTTAAGCCTATTAGACGATTACTGGAGGAAATAGGTACTCGAAAGTACACAGCTCTCTATAAACTAGAAAAGAAAGGCTTTATCCGAGCTTACAAGAACACTCGGAGAGCCAGGAATTATAGAGTTGTTGTGTTAACTTTAAGAGGCTTGGCTGTAGCCGAAGCCCTTAAGAAATAGTCCAGTGTACTGACTTTAATTAATTTAAAAACTAAATTATTTTTATTTGTTCTGTACATGTGAAATAAAATACCGATCATTTATTGTGGAAGTTTGAAAGGAAGCTCCTCTGCTACTTCTCTTAATCCCTTACCAGTAAGTACCCACTCCCCGTTTTTCAGCACGTCCTTGTAAGATATTGTGTATTCTTTGAAAGCTTCGGGATCTAAGTAGCCCTTAAAGGTAAATGTGCTCAGCATGTTCTTTCTTCTAATGCTCTGTACTAGTTTGCAAAACTCCAGGATCTTATGAGAAGGAATATTTGCTATGTATATGACAAGCGGTCTACTAGTCGATAGAAATGTAATGTAAGTATAGGGTAGGTACGTTAGGGCTCTAGCAAAGCCCTTCGCAGTCCTAGCGTCAGGGAACTCGAAGAAGTAGAGGCCCAGAGGATTACTCTTATAGTCCTGATACAGGGTTACTGCATTGTACTTCCATAAGGGAAACACATGCTTGTGGAAATGATACGAGACCAGCTGTTGAGACTTCTCAACACTCTTACCCATTGAGGTAAGTGATTTGAACGGATCTCTCATCTTCTCCTTAATTATGTACAGGTCTAGTTCATCCAGCGAAACTCTTTTAGATACCGTAAATATCTCTACCTGCTCAAGCTCTTTCTCAAAAACCTTGGTGAAATCCTCTAGCTTTGCATCAAAGCCCTCCCTACTGTATACCACAAGAGGAGAAGCTGGGTTCCAGTGGAACTCTACTAGTCCTATTTCATGGAAAACTGGTTTCTCCCTGAAGATGTCAATGTAGGTCTTAAGGTGCTCCTCAGGTATAACAGCCTTGACGAAGAAGTACTCCTTTTCGCCTATAATCTTTCCTATGGACATGACATACGGCTTTTCGAAGTACTCAACGCTATAGCCCTTGTCCTCAAAGAGCATAAAGGATGGAATTAAGCCCATCTTCCAGTAATCGGGAATGAACGTTATTCTGGCTTTGTTCATTAAGTCCTTTATTTTCACACTTACATATGCGACTGTAAATCCTGCCTTTTCAGCAACCTCTGTATAGTGCAAGGCTTTTGGAATATTCTTTAAAATTCCGTACTCGGACTCGCTAATCCTAATAATTATCACCCCAATGTATTGTGCTATCCGTTCCTATATTTATACTTTTCCTAAGAAAGATAAGGTCAAAAATATTGATAATTGTTTTCTGTGTTATTCTTTCCCATTTGAGTGTAAGAATGTTTCATCAATAAACCGAGCATAGCACTATTAAAGACTCTTTATATGTTGAAAAAATACTTGTTAAAACAGAAGCTTTCATATACAAAATTTCATCAATTCTTTTAAAGGAAAAGCCGTTAACGTCGACTATTGGTCGTGAAAAATACTAGACACGCAATTAGTCTTGTTAATTAAACATATTTTACATGAAATTTAGTTGCTTTTAAGCAAAAATGATCCGTGAATTTATGTTGATTAAAGAGCTCACGAAAAACGTTTTATTTAAGCGATTTAGCTATTTTGGATTTAGAACATTGAATATTTGACCTAAAATGGATGTGTTAAACTACTACAGGAGGACAATTGTGCTTAAGGAGATTTCGGAGTTTCTCGCTGACAGATGGATCGCAGTACATTGTATGCTCAAGTTAAAAGATGGTAGACCCATGCTCATAAGGTACATCAGAAACAAGCCTTTAAGGGTTCTTTCTCAAGCCGATTTCTTAGAAATATTAAAGAAACTTGCCCCTCTTAAGCCCAGGACATTTTATGGCTCAGCAAATCTATACAAGAGGCTCGAAAGAAGAGAAGATGCCCTAAACTATCTGGAAAATATCTATGCGAGGACACCGACATGGGATATAGATAGCAGGCCTGAGTGGTGGAGAGCAACCCTCGAAGTTGCAAGGGTGATAGTGAACTTCCTTGAGAGGAAGGGCATTGCAAGATCCGTCTATTTAAAGTGGTCAGGCAGAGGACTTCACATACACGTTCATGAACACGCAATATCAGAGGATGTGTACTCGAAGGTACATCCAATAGACGTCGCGTATAGTCTCGTAGACTACGTTTTAACTAAGGTAAGGAGCAAGATAAATGAGATAAACATAAAGTATAGCACGTCTATTAAAGTCGAAAACTTAATGGACCCCCAAAGAGTTTTCACAGCTCCTCTAAGTTTACACAGAAAGTTAGACGTAGTTTGCGTAGCCTTCAAGCCCGAGGAAATAGACGATTTTGAACCCTCTTGGACACAACCCGGAAACTTTAGACACAATCCTCGATGGAGGGAATACGATAAAGGCGAGGCTGACGAGCTTGTTCTAAAAGCCTATAGAAGCATAGGTCCCTATCCTAAGCCCGGTGCACGTCCCAGGCGAAAGCACCCTCCTCTCGATGTGCAAATAAGGAAGTTTTTGGAGGAAGCCGCCCAGCCAGTCCCCGAGCACGAGGCGATACTGGATATACTTAAGTACAATCCTAACCCTGCACCTTTGACTGAAGGGAGAAACCTGAGAAAGGACTCTAGACAAGCTATAGTATTCCTAGAAGACGTCATAAGTCACTATATTCAGGGTAGGCTCTCCTTTGAAGAAATGGTACAGATAATATCACATTATAAGAGGCTTGTTCTGCCGGCACTCGACTACCCTGAGGATGTAAAGCGCAATCTCATAGAACTTTATGGTAGCGCTCTTAAGGTTGTAACGCAGCTAAGGAAACCCAGCAAAGTGAAAGCTTGGCTCTTAAGTCACGGTCCTCCTCGGAGTAGCGAGAGCATAGACAAGTTCATGAAGGAGGAGGAAAACTCATAGCTTAACGTTTTTAAGACCTTTCCTTACTAGCGATAAAGCTTCCTCTAGGTCCATAAGTTCTCGAAACTGAGCCCCTCCAACGTTTCTCCTCCCCCCAGCTTGAATCGAGGGTTTAAGCTCTCTAAGGAACCTATAGAAACCTCTTAGATCTATGTTAGGATTCTTCGTAGCGATACTTAACCTGCAGACTCGTCCTCTTCGTAAATCTAGGGCTACTACGATATCGTGTTCTTCCTCTAAAGCTAACATAGCCTCTCTCATGGCTGCTTTCTCCAGGACCTCTCCTCCATTAAAAGTGAAGTAAGCAACATTCCTAGACAAACTACTTGCTTTCTTGAGTAGCTCGGCGACTTTAGCCTCGACTACATACCACTTTTTAGCCTCTTCGAAAGCCCATCTTGCAATCTCCTCCCAGCAGTCTTTCAAAACATTTTCTATGATAGCGAACCTCATGGAGTCGCTTGGAGAGTTTAAGAGGTAGGCTCTATGAAGAGCTTTACTTAGGTCACTACGCAGATTACCCTCCTCTATTTCATTTATAGCGTTCAATAATTTCAGAAAAGCGGAGGGTCCAGAAGAATACTCGTCTTGAAGTATTAGAAAGACCAACTGTGAAACGCTTGGAACATACGCCTTAAATTTAACCCCTTTAAATGACCTGTCATGGACAAACACCTGTACTAACGTCTCATCGTGATGATCTATTAGCAAATTATAGCCCTCATAGATAAGCCCCTTCGTGGGGGGAAGCTCGACGAGTATTGAATCCTTAACCCTTAACCTCCCCAGCTCACTGAGCCTAGGAAAATATACATTTGCTCGGGGATCAACTTCTAAACCTCTTAGCTTCAAATATTTAATTACAAGTGCGGAGGCAAGAATTCCATCAAGATCTCCATCGCTTACAATGTTTACTCCATGCTTTTTAACGAAGCTCAGCAATAGGTTTCTCGCATTTTCAAGCAATTTGGGGTCGAGAGCATTAATCAACGGTTCATCATCCTCAGGAAGATATTTTGGCTTTCTTCTCGAACTGTTCTTCGTAGCGTCGCCTAATTTCTCCTATGGTGGATGCCTCCCAAGGAGACTTGTCATACCTTATTCTAACTATTCTAGCAAAACGTAACGCTAAACCTGACCTGTATTTCGGACTTTTCTGTATTTCACTATATGCTACTTCAACCACTATTTGAGGCTTAACCCAGACCCTCCAGCCCTCTTCCCTCACCTTTAGCTCTAGAAGTCGTTTCGTCATCTCTTTGAATTCCTCGTCTGTTAAACCCTTAAAGGTTTTCCCCACGACCAAGAACTCGCCCGTTTCCTCATCTAGAGCCGCGAGATAATAATCGCTTAGCCACCCCCTTCTCCTACCATGGCCCCATTCCGCTCCTATTATTACAAGATCAAGAGTTTCAGCAGGCTTGACTTTAAACCAGTACTTCCCTCTAATGCCTGGCATATACGGACTATCCAGCCGTTTGGCCATGAGACCCTCATGCCCCAAGCCTATGCTCTTCTGGTAGAAATCCTTCGCCTCTTGAAGATCGGCCGTAATTATCCGCTCAATAAGCAGTTCTTCATCCACAATTTCCTCCAGTAGGCTTGTCCGCTCCTTATATGGCTTCTCGACAAGAATTCTTCCATCTAGGTAAAGGACGTCAAAGACCCTTATTTCAAAAGGCAACTCTCTCATTAATCTCCCCATTTCGTGTTTTCTCCTAATTCTTCTGACGAGATCCTGGAACCTTACCGGTTTGCCATTCTTGAAGCTCATCGCCTCGCAGTCCAGGACTATTTCATGAGCATGCACATGCTCTTTCACTAGCTTCACGACGTCGGGCAGGCTTTCAGTAACTTCTGTAAGCCTCCTAGTGAAAAGCCTAACTCTATCACCCTTCTTGTGGATCTGTAATCTAATACCATCGTACTTAAACTCAAATGCAGCTATACCGCCGCACTCCCGTAAAGCTGCTCTTACATCGTATAGCATTTCTGCAAGCATGGGCTTAACGGGTCTGAAGAGCTCCAATTTTACCTTTTGAAGCCCCTCTTCTCCCTGAAGAACGGCTATCTCGGCCAATTCACCTAAGTCGGCCCTGAACATGTAGGCCTTGCGGACAGTTTCAATGTCTACACCAGCAATTTTAGCTAGAGCCTCGAGTACTAGCCCTTCGTTAGCTCCAACTCGCGGTTCGCCGAAAATAAATCTAACAAGGTACTCTAACTCATCTTGACCGAGGGACACGAACAACGTCTCAAGGAGCCTCTGCTTTCTCCTTCGAGAATCCTCCCCCTTAATCAGCGATATCTTCCTCAAGTACTCATGGACCTCTTTCAGCGTTAATTTCCTCTCTACGAGACTTACTATTCCTCTAGTACTTCTATAGGCCTTGCTTACAGAGGACCAACCGACTTCCAGCTTCAAGTCAGAATATTCAGGGAATATTTTACCAGTAAGCAACCACATGGCAGGCCCTATCTCATCGGGCTCTAAGTTTTTTAGCAAGTAGACTATCAAGTTTATCTTCTCGAGCCTGCTCTTAGTCCTTTCAAGTTTTTTTACTATCTCAACGAAGTCTTTAAACAGCATTGTCCTTGAGACTCCACTAGGCTAGATATTAATTTACGTCGATTCGTTAAAAAGATCATTTTTAAATTAACCACTACTGCTCTAAAACATTTTCCGTAAGAGCTAGCGCAATTTCTTGAGAGGCTAGAACAGGATTAGAGAGAAGCTCGAAACGTTTATACAGACGCTATTCTAAAATGTGACCGCTTTACAAGGTATTAAGGGATTTTATATGAGAAGAGAGAAGATAGGGTACATTCTGGGACCGCTACTCTTTATTCTATGCCTCTTACACCCTCTTCCAGGAATGGAAGCAGCAGCCCGGTTACAGGGTGTTCCACGAATAATGCCTCAACTAGCCCTTGGTGTGCTGTTATGGACTGCAACGTGGTGGGTAACCGAATGTGTTCCTCTAGGTCTTGCCGCACTTGTACCAACCCTCATCTTCCCCCTCGTAGGACTTGTGTCATGGAAGACTGCCCTCTCCTCGTTTACGAGTCCAATAATATGGATCTTTATGGGAGGATTCGTTCTCGCTAAGGCTTTCCAGGTATGGGGTCTTGACAGAAGGATAGCTCTTAAACTCGCCCTATTTTATAAGGGTAAGAACCCCTTTATCAATGCTTTTTTCGTTGCCTCTCTACCCGTGTTTATACTGACTATGACTGGATCAATAACGGCCTCCACGTCCATAGTATACCCCATAGCTCTCGCTTACTTAACGTCGCTGGGATTCAGTAGGGGAAGTAAGTATGCTGAGGCAACCATGTTAACGCTAGGTCAGGCAGCCACTGCAGGTGCGATGTTCCTCCTAATAAGTACGCCGCCTAACCTTATAGCTAAGCAGGTTATAGAGAACAATCTTAAGGGAGTTACAATAACGTTCTTTGACTGGATTATAATAGGCACACCGCATGCATTTTTAGGACTGCTTATAACGTGGTTTATAGTGTTCTTGTTGCTTAAACCTGAGATAAAGGTCTTATCTAAAAAGACTCAATTAATACGAGAAGGAAAGACCCTTAAACCCATGACCAAAGGAGAAAAAGCAGTTTTAGCGGTTTTCATCCTGACCCTGACTCTATGGATGTTACCTGGAGCTCTCTTAATAGCATCCAGTTTCTACCCCGAAATAATGCCACTAGCTTACAAAGTGAAGGGAATTCTTCCGGAAGCCGCTCCTGCAGTTTTAGCGCTGTTCCTTTTAGGCCTATTAAGGGTAGATAAGCGGCCATTGCTCACGTGGAGGGATATAGAGGAGGGAATAGACTGGAACGTCGTGTTTCTCTTCGGTGGAGGTATAGTTTTAGGAACAGGCTTAAAGAACAGCGGCTTTGCCAAGTGGATAGCGTTAATGCTAACGGAACAAACCATGTGGTCCCTTAACATCTGGACGATCTCGATGCTAAGTGGAATAATGGCATTCCTAATAACTTACCCAGCTTCAAATACAGCCTCGTCGCTTATAGCATGTCCTCTCGCAGCTTCTATTGCAATTGGAGCTGGAATAAACCCGATACCACCTGTCATCACAGCAGCTCTAGCCGCTTCCATCTCAAGCGCCCTCCCTAGCACTACGCCCCCTATGGCTATTGTATATGGGTCTGGTTACATAAGGCTATGGAACATGTTCAAAGTAGGCATGGTCGCCGATACCATAAGACTGATACTCTTACTGATAATAGAGCCATACCTGGCAGTGTACCTATGCCAGCTAAAGGGCCTTCCACTCCTTCTAACGAGCCCTTAAATGCCAGTGTACATTCACATATAATCCTCCTTAGTGTACACTTAAGCAAGTAAAGCGGTAGGGAAACCCGTTTTATTGATGCCTCTCATCTAGACTATTAGGTCGAGAATATCGTTTAGCTCGTTAAGGATCTTCTCCAGACATGCCATAACATCCCTGTGCTCTGAAGGCAGCTTATCCCTCATCTCGGCTAGAGAACTTCTTAACGCAGTACCTTTTGAGAGACTTTCACGAGGATTGAAAGGCCAGCTCTTACTCAGGACAATTTCTATTAGGTTCTTCTGGTATTCCCCAAGCTCCCTTACGAGCTCCTCGATCGAAATGTAGTCTTCCCTGCTTGTTAACGGTTTCTTGCGGTGTTTTTTAAGATAGCTGCACGCCAAGGACTCGGATAAATCTCCTATTCTCTCCAAACTTTGAACTACAAGCCTTAAGTCGAGAAGCCTGAGCTTTTCCTCGCTTGGAAGTAAGGGATCACTAATGGATTTCCTTATGTTCCTTACAGCGAAGAAGTAAAGCTTATCTACTTTATCATCCCTCCTCATAACACTTTCAGCGAGAGCTCTATTTCCACTCATCCAAGCTCTAACGGCGTCACTATACATTGACCTAGTGACACTATCCATTCTCTTAACAACTAAGTCTAGTCCCGATTCTGCATTAGTAAAACACTGTAGTACTATTCGTCTCGGTTCCTCCTCGACCACTTCGAGCCCTATAAGTCTCCTCAATAGATCTTCAAGCACAGGGAGGAATGAATCCGGGATGTTATCGTGATGCAGTATCTCTATAAGGTCATATCCGTTGAGATATGCACCTAATATATGTCTCGTAATGCCTTCGCAAAAGTCTATTTTAATACACTTTCCTACCTTCTTCTCCTTAACGTGTCCAATAGGGTGTAACTCTATAACCCCATTGCTGAGAATGTTTATGAAAACCGTCTTACTCTCCTTTAAGAAACTCTCAACCCACTTCTTGGGGATGGAGACGTAGTATGAGTTCCCGATCTTGACTACATTTCGGGCAAACACTACCCCTATTCACCTTCAAGTATTTAACGTATTATCCTACTAAAATCCTATCTTCAAGGGCGCCAGAACCGTAAAAGGATTTAAGTGAAAGTCAAGTGTTTAATAATGATCCATTATGAGTAACTTGGTCATATGGACTCTCCTATCCCCCTTGATACTAAGGTGTGTTGATAGGATTATTCGGGATCCCGTAGAGTCGATGAGTCTCGAGTCCGAAAGGGAGAAGCACCCCCTCGTCAATTACCTCGAACAACGATTCAACGAAGTCTTTAAACCGGATGGAGGACTCTCATGTCCCGAATTAGAGGAGCGCTTAAGAGATATGAAAGAAAGATACCCTGAAAAGCTTGAGAAGCTAGTAGAAACGTTTGTGAAAGAGTACTACCAATACTTAAAGTACAGGAAGAGAAAGCCTGCCTTAAGCAGGGAATACTACTCCGCTACCTTTAGCGGGGAATCTATCTCCCTTTAAAATTCTCCTCCTGATAGACAACTTCTCCATTTACTATTGCAGCCAGTATCCGAACACCTCTTATATTCCTTTCATTCATCTCCAACGTATGAGCGTCAATTACCACTAAGTCTGCATCCCTCCCGACCTCAATGATACCAGCGTTTTCTCCGGTTATCCTCGCTGCATTTTCAGTGTACATCTTAATGGCATCGAGCAGACTCAGACACTCCATGTAAGTGTATTTGAAAAGCTCCCTACCCTCGTATTTACCTCTTGTAATAGCGGCGTAGATGCTTTCCCAAGGATTATGGGGTTCCACTGGAGCATCAGAAGAGGCAGCGACGTTTAACCCACTTTTAAGTAATGTTTTGAAAGCGTAAGTCCAGCGCGCTCTCTCTTCACCCAACCTCCTAACGATCCACCAATCGGTTATTATGAAATGTGGCTGAACTACAATGTGAGGCATTAATCGTCTTAGCCTCTTAAGAAGCACAGGGGATATCAGAGAAGCGTGTTCAATCCTAATTAAATCTCCTTGAATTCCCGAGATCTCCATAGCGTCCAAGACTTCTTTGAGGGCCCTATCGCCTATTGCGTGGACTGCGACTTGAATGCCAAGGTTCTTTGCTAGCTTAAAGATGTCGATTAGCTCATTCCTCGACATTAAAAGCTCGCCTTTATTCCCAGGATCATCGCTATAGGCATCCATCAATGCAGCAGTCCTACCTCCTAGACTTCCGTCTACAAGGATCTTCACTCCTGAGATCCTAAGGACACGATCATCTGCATTGACGCTCGTTTGAAGCCTTTTTAAATCGTTTAACAGTCCCCGCTCTAAATACACCCTAACTTTAAGTCTGAGCTTGCCTTTTTCCCGAAGCCTCTGAAGGGCTGTGAGCTCCTCGCGAGTAACAGATACTGCATGAACGGTCGTTAGACCTACTTTCAATAATTCTTGTAGTACCCCCTCGAGAGCTCGTTCAATATCGTCCATTGATGGTTGAGGAATAACTTTTCTAACTAAGCTTAATGCTCCCTCGCGCAGAATACCTGTAGGCTCTCCATCATCAGCTCTCTCTATAACTCCATCAGGAGGATCTTTAGTTAGCTTATCAATTCCAGCAATTTTGAGTGCTAGAGTGTTAGCCACCGCTATATGTCCGCATACCCGAACTAGGAAAACGGGATTCCTAGGCGAAACTTCATCTAAATCCCAGCGATTAGGGTACCTCTTCTCTGCGAAGATCTCTTGATCCCATCCTCTACCTAAAATCCACTTTCCAGGTCCCAGCTCTTCAGCCTTCCTTCTAACCAAGTCTTTAAGCACTTTAATCGAGGGAACATTTCTAAGGTCAAGCATCATGTGCGCAATAGCGAGTCCTAGTAAGTGTATGTGTGCATCACATAGACCCGGCAGGACTACCTTTCCGTTAAGGTCTATTACCTTATCTCCCGCATCAATTCTCCTTAAAACCTCCGCTGATGGTCCTACGAACACTATCTTACCGTTGCGAATTATTAGGCCAAAGTCCTCCTTTAGAGAATCGCCAACTAAAATGTTTGCGTGTAGGAGAACAAGTCCGCTCAAGACACTTCCCAGATCAAAGTATTGGACAGACAAGTAAACTTTTTGACAAACATATACTAAGTTTTCTCATTCAACTAGAAGAGGTGATGGCATAATGCTGGGAGCCCTTAAAGTTTACTGGGATTCGTTCATAATGCTGTTCGTAGTCTTCGATGCTATAGGGAACGCTCCCGTATTTTACGTGTTAACGAAGGATTTGAGTGAAGGAAAGAGACATCAGGTTTTCAGAAAGTCGGTTGTAGTAGCAGGTCTCCTCCTGCTTTTCTTCATGTTTGCTGGAGTTCCCTTCCTCGAGTATTATGGAGTTACCTTGAACGACTTCAGGATAGCAGGGGGTATTTTACTGCTGCTTCTGGCAATTGAAGGGGTATTGGGCAAAGTGGAGGCTCAGCTAATACGAAGCGAAGATATAGCAATAGTTCCGATGGCTACGCCCCTCCTAGCCGGTCCTGGAAGCATCTACACAGTAATGTATCTAAATAGCGTCTATGGAGCCTCTCCCACATTAGTTTCGATACTCTTAAACATACTCGTTACTTGGATTGTACTGAAGTACAGTGATTTCCTACTAACGAAACTTGGTAGGAATGTCCTTCTAGTACTCTCACGATTAATGGCCTTCCTACTGGCCGTGATAGCCGTAACTATGCTGAGACAGGGAATAGAAGGATTCCTCAAAAGTATTTAAAATAACAAACAAATTGGTTCCTTCCCAATCGTTGAACGAGCGTTAAGCTTAAAGCTAAATTACTTTGCTGAAACCTCCTCTATTATCTTGATTAAGTTTTTAATGCAGATCTCAGAAGCCGCTTCGCCCATTTCTGAGAACTCTGCGCCTCCGGGCTTCACTAAAAGTTCCTCACTTAACTTAGCGGTTGGTCTCCAATGAGTTTCAAGTGAGATATACCCGCTGTAACCGTCCCGAATAAGCGCCTTTATCTGCCCTCTATAATCTACATCGCCCTCTCCTATGGGGCAGGGTTCAGGCTTACCACTAGCGCCCTTTCTCAAGCCGTCCTTTACGTGCACGTGAACGATATACTCCCTGACGTAGTTGTAACCGTCGGGATAAGGAACTTCGTTATAGGGATCCCATATATCGTTGCCTGGATCCCAGACCGCTTTCACGTACTTTGAGTTTACCCTCTTAAGAAAGTCCGCCAGGTATCTTCCATTAGTGACGAAAGTTGCAGGCTCATTTTCTATGGCTAATATAACGCCTTCTTTCTCAATGATTTCCAATGGTTCAGCAAATTTCTCAAGTATTGTATCAATGTAATCCTCATACCTACCTTTACGCCAGAACGTAAATCCCCTGATAATGTTGGTGTCTAGAGATTTAGCAAGCTCAATACAGTTTTTGAGAATTTTGATGTGTTCGTTATACTCCTTCTCGCTATCGATATCAGCTTTAAAGAAAGGCGAGGCTATGGCACAAACCTTTAAATCGTATTCCTTGAGAATTCTCCTTATGTCTGAAAGTCTATCAAGAAGCTTCTGCGGGGGTGAATTCCATACAGTTCTAAGCTCAACAGCTTCTAGATTGAATCGTTTAGCAAACTTTGCTACTAGCTTTAGGTCTTGAGAAACCTCATCGCTTATCACACTTAATTTGAAAGCGCGCATGTTTTACACCTACAGTATTCTGGCTAACGTAGGCTTTTTAGGTTTATGCTTCTAGCCAGGAACAGTTATCTTAGGTGGACAAACGTAGTCCAGGTATTTCTGCGCCACATTAGCCTCTCTAGCATCGCCCTTATGCACGTATATTCTGTACTTGAAAGTGAGCTGTTCGCCCTTTCTGAGGATGTATACTCCCTCTGGAGACCTTATTCTCTTAAAGTGGGAGATCCCGAAAACATTAGCGGCCATTAAGCCGTAGTCTCGAACGTGCCAGTAGGTGGGGTGCCTAAAGTTCTCTAGGTAGTCGAAGACCGCTACACCATAGACCTCGTTCCCCAGCTTGCCACTGTAATCACACCAGTGAGCTCTCCTGCCCCACGTTTCCTCCTCATTCACTCCTCCAAAGGAGTTAGTTATCCTACCCTCTCCTCCCTTAACCGTTAAGGATGGACAGACCCTAATCGAGAGTATTCCCGCCTCCTTCGTATCCCCCAACTTCACGTCGCCGTATATTGCCCTCAGGTTAACGGTGTAGTCTATGAGCCAGTCTTTAGAAGGAATGTTCCACACGCGTATAGTCCTTATTTCGTCTAACAGCCTCTCACCGTTAGGTCCTGTCCAAACGTTCTCGGCACGTATTTCGGCAAATACTGGTCCACTAGCTAGGCTTAAAAAGGCTTTGTGTTCTATGAAGCCATGATTGGGCTCCTCGCTCCATATGTCAACTCCATTAACATCCCCGTGAGCCGTCCAGAGAGACCTATGATGTATGTGATCTTGAGGTCCATCCTCCGTCACGCTTAGCCCAATTCCAGCATTTAAGGGGTAAAGGTAAGGCTTAACCACGTCAAGGAAGCGATAGCTCGTGATGAGAAACTTTCCGGAGAAGATTTTAATTTCCTTCTCGCTCTCTTCAAGTTTCATCTCGGACTCAAATTCCGCCTCCCCCGGCTCCTCCCTAAGATGTAGCTCTAACACTTTCTCTTCATAGGGCTCCATGTGATCGACTATAAAGGAGGCTTCAGCAAAACCCTCAGAAAAAGCATTTATTTGCAAGGGGCAAATTGCGCCTGTGTATACGTCCTTTATGAAACCGCTTTTATATTCGCTGACGAGACCGGAGGGCAGCTCCAGTGATATGGGCACGTAGAATCTCCTATGGCTCCCGGAAGAAATTCTTATGGTTATTACCTTCATGTTCTTCATATTATCACCGATTTACGGTAATATCCTTCTTCGGTATTATATATTTATTTATATCTATTCAATAAGGGGAAATCAAACATTTAAACAAAAAAGATTCTTTAAATTTTCTAAGCTTTTTGAAGCAATATATCTTGCTCCAAGTGAGAAATCGAAGACCTCAACGGAGAGGTATCCCTTATATTGAATTGATCTCAAGGCATCAACTATTTCTTGGTAGTTTGCCTCTCCAAAACCGGGTCCTAAGCCATTGGTATCGTTTGCGTGGAAGTGTACGAGATATTTAGCGCCCCTCCTAATTATATCTGAATAAGGTCTTTTCTCATCAGTCATGCTATAGACATCTAATATGAGCTTGAAGGCATCGCTATTTACATCCTCTATAAGTTTTACAGCTTCATCTACTGTGTTTATGAAATTAGTTAGATGTCTTGCTAGGGGTTCGATGGTAATAATGCATCCGACGTCATCCGCAACTTTAGAACACCTCTTAAAGCCCTCCACTGCCCATTTCCAAGCACTCTCCCTGCTAACGCCTTCCAGGACGTCGCGTTGCTTAGGGGAACCAAATACGAGAACTGTACCTCCTATATCGCTGTTGAACTTTATGAGCTCGACGAGATAGTCTTGAGTCTTTTTCCTTACTAAGGGGTCTGGATGTGTTATGTGAAGTCCCTTCGGAGTGACAAGTAGCCAGTGTAATCCTACTATCTTCACGTTATGGGTCTCGCTCAATTCCCTTATCCTAAGTCTTTCACCTTTGTCTATTTTCCTGACATCATCAGATAGAGTGAAGGGAGCTATTTCGATGCCATCGTATCCTAGATCCGCCAGAAAGCTGAACACATCCTCCAATTTCCAACCCTCGAAAAGTTCATTGCATATGGAGAACCTCACTTCAATTCACCTTTACAACGGAGCTTTGATAACACTTTTTCGTATTCCTCTCTGTTTACGGGGATTTCTACGGGAGAGCCCTTAAAGGAGGACAGTATAATCGCGTTAACTATCTCAAGCGATTTAAGCCCTTCTTCTCCTGGAATTGCCGGTTCCTTATCCTCAATAATTGCCCTTGCAAAATCCCTAAGTGCTGCTTCATGACCTCCTTTAATGTCGGGTAGTATCAGCACATCCTCCTCGACTTCAGGAGTTAAACCCCACGGCACATCGGTGGTCATAAACATAGCCTCTTTAATTGGGGGACTGAAAAAGGCTATTGTCGCCGATTCCTTATCCATTTTATGTTCGAAATACACAGCCCCCCTATCACCTTGCACCCTCATCCTAATGTACGATGGCTCTGAAATGCTCGCGGCCGATAAGGTACCCTTAGCACCGTTCTCAAAATCAAGTGAAGCTGCTGCTACGTCTTCTACTTCTATCTTGTGAAGAAGAGTTCCCGAGAAAGCTGCAACTCTCTTGGGCATAATTCCTATAATCCATTGAAAGAGGTCTATGAAATGTATGGCTTGATTTATTAAGACGCCTCCACCCTCGTATTTCCAAGTACCTCTCCACCTAGCCATGTTGTAGTAGGGTTGACTTCTATAACAGAAGTATTCCAGAGAAGCGAAGAGCAGGTCTCCTAAGGTCCCCTGTTCCACGATCAGTTCTCTGAGCTTCCTGTACTTCTCTGTGAAACGGTGCTGGAAAACAACTCCCAGTTTTACGCCGCTTTTCCTAGCGGTCTTAATCATGTCATCCGCTTCCTTAACGCTTATAGCTATGGGTTTTTCGACAAGGACGTGTATTCCTCGCTTAGCAACCTCAATAGCCATGTCCCGGTGAAGGAAATGCGGAGTACATATCGACACGCTATCCGGCTTTTCCCTTTCCAGCATCTCAATGTAATCGGTATACCATTTGACTTTAAACTCCTCACCAACACTCCTCGCAAGACCCTCATTCACATCAGCTATGGCTACAAGCTCCATTTCGTCTATTTCGTGAGCTATCTTAGCGTGACCCTTACCCATTATTCCGACGCCGATGACTGCGTGTCTAACCTTTCTCATTGTTTAGGCCTCGCTTCTCAGAGGTAAGGAGATGAAACATGGTATTTAAATTATACAGTGAACATGTTTAAGGAATAGTACTGTGCAATCAGCGAAAGGCTTTACAGAAAGAAATCCGGTAGCGAGAGATTTAAGGCAAACATTATTAGTGCAATAGCCGCCTATTCTCTGAGCAAAAATGATACCTAAAAAACTCGTTGTAATAGGGCTTGATGCCCCTGTACCTAAGAAAATATATGAGCTTGCATTGAAGGGCGAGCTACCAAACTTAAAGAAGCTCATCGAGGGAGGAGTTTACTTTAAAAACTGCTTGACACCTTACCCCACAATTACGCCTCCTAATTGGACTACCATAGTGACAGGAGCGTGGATCGGCACCCATGGAATAACGTGTTTTAGCATGCATAAACCAGGTATGCCCCTAAATGAGACCTACCCCGCCTTTGATTCAAGAGACTGCACAGCTGAGTACATCTGGCAAGCAGCCGAAAGAGTCGGGAAAAGAACAATCATTATCAATTGGCCTACTACATGGCCTCCGACGTTTAAGAAAGGAGTACAAATAGGTGGTGCAGGACTCTCAGTTAACGAGCTTAGATGCGGAATACCAAGAGGAGAGAGCTTTAGGATAAGTGTTTGTGGCGCTCAACTCTTTACAACGGAGGACATACCACTAGCAACGCTGATAAAACTCGTTCCAGCGTCTGGTTGGAAGAACTTGGAAGAGGAAGGGGAATTCCTCGAAGCTAGGCTTCCACTCGAATACGACCACGCTAGATACACTTATCAAGAGCCTAGAGAGTGGTGGTTGCTCGTCAAACGAGACTGGAGCTTCGTTATAGTAGCCCCCGAGAAAGATGTAAACAAAGCCTTCTGTAAGCTAGGCCCAGGCGAATGGAGCGATACTATTGAGTATGTTTTTAAGTCGGAGAAGAAAGAGATTAGGGGAGCGTTTAAGTTCAAGCTCCTCAAGCTGTCTCCAAATGAAGTATCCCTATTCATGACACCAATTGGCGCCCTGGACCCAGAAGAGCTTCCCTCATATCCCAAGGAAATAGGCGAAAAAGTTCTCGAGGCAGTTAAAGAAAGCATACCCATACCCCCTCACAGCGTGTTTAGGGCGCTTAACTTAGGCTGGATCGACGTTGATACGTGGCTTGAATGCATAGACATGGAACATGTATGGCTAGCAGAAGCTGTGGTTTGGTTGATGAAGAATACTGACTGGGATCTCTTTTTCATGCATGCACACTGCCCTGACTGGGCTTATCATGCCTTCATGAACAAAGTTGAACCCTTGGTCACAAAAGATAAGGAAGAGCTCGAGAAATATAGGAGAGCTGAAGTAGGCTTCTACAAGAGCCTTGACAGAATGATAGGTAGAATATTAAGCGCTGTTGACCTTAATGAAACCCTTGTAATAATTACCTCAGATCACGGCGCTAAACCCTCGCTATATCCTAGACCCGTGATTACGGAGATCCTGGCAAAAGCTGGCCTCCTAAGCTATAAGGTTGATGAGAAGACTGGAGAGAAGGTAGTAGACTGGGGAAACACCCTCGCATATCCTCAACGCTCAGCATATATATACGTTAACTTAAAAGGTAGGGATCCTCACGGCATAGTGGATCCTAAGGACTATGATTCTGTTAGAGACCGCGTAATAAAGGCCTTGTATGATTACACGGATCCGGAAACTGGACTGAAGCCAATACTATTTGCCTTAAAGAAGGAGGACGCTAGGATAATAGGCCTCTATGGAGACAGAATAGGGGATATTGTTTACGCCCTAGATCCCCGCTTCAAGGGGGAGCACGGGACATTCCTGCCCACCGGAGAGCTCGGAGAGGGATCACTTAAGGGACTACTAATAATGGCTGGCCCAGGCATAAAGAAGGGCGAAGTACTAGAAAGAACTTGTTGGCTTACAGATATAGTACCCACAGTCTGCCATCTCATGGAGTTACCCGTGCCAAAGCACGCTGAAGGAGGGATACTCTACCAGGCTCTTGAAAACCCAAACGGGAAGATGGAGGAACTAAAAAGACTAAGGGAGGAGTATAACGCCTTAAAGGAGAAATACGAGCGCCTAAAGAGAGCTTTTGAAGCAGACAGCTACTTAACCCATAAATACGAGTAATAGACTCTAATCCTTACCGTAACTTTTTATTATCTCCCTTATTCTGCTGTTTTCATTCTCGACTAAAGCTCGGGTAATTCTCGAAGCTTTTGTAGGAGCTCAAGCTCGGTGCGTAATACCCTTATCCTCTCCTGTGCATCCACTGGTAGACCGCATACAGGACAATATTTCGCTGTCGGCGGCAACCATTCACTACATCTAGGACACCTCTCCGGCTTTAGCGCCCTCTTCCCCCCAGATGTTGAGGATTTCCTGCCCGTAATAACTAGATACTTGTCCTCTACCTCCTCCTGAGTTATTTTAGAGTAAACGTCTATCATACGCCTAGTCTTCCAGCCGAACCACAGCATCATCTCCTTTTCCTTAAAAATTCCATAGAACTCCGTGGCCCTAGTATGCCTAAATAGATGCGGGTGAACGTTCTTCTTTATTCCCGCTTTAGCAGCAGCCTCCTTAATCCTCTTCCACAGGGCGTTATAGCTCAAAGGCTTGTTAGGACTCCAGCCGTAAAATAAGAAAGCTTCAGGGTCGTCCTTACAGGGATGCGCTTCGAAATAGTCCCAGAGCAAGCGTACGAAAGCAGTTACTCTAACTACTCTAGGCTCGCTTTTAGAGGAAACTATCCTGATTCTAGCGCCAAATCTATCAAAGTTCACGTCCTTTATCTTGAGATTGAGGATCTCTCTAGCCCTAGCTCCCGTCTCATAGAGCAACGCTACAGCGACCTTGTACTTGAAGTCGCCAACTTTATCAATTATTTTCAGAACCTCCTCAAGCGTAAGAGTTTCAGGAAGCTTTTCAGGTCTACGTGGCACCTTGATCTTCTCATAGAGCTTCTTCAGCTTCTCGCTTCTCGGGACTAGCCCTAACTTCTTTAAGGCCTCTGCTGGGGAGAGACCCCTATTTATTAGCTCTGCAAGCTTTAGGGGATCTATTCTCCTCGCTTGCTTTTCGTCGATACTCTCCGCTAAGAAGAGCAGGTATTTGATGAACCTCTTAACGCTTATAATGTATAGAGGCAGGCTCCTCGGCGCCTTATCTCTAACGCTACTGAAAAACTCTTCAATCAGCACATAATGTTCGGGCTCAAGATCCTCAGCGTAAATCCCCCTATCATCCAAGAACTCTAAAAATTCTGTGAGAAACCTGAGGTAGACGTGCCTAGTTTTTTCCCTCAAACCCTGATTAGCACAGTGTGCATCGAAGGCCCTTAGAAGAGAGAAATGCCTATCAGACAGCCTATCCTTAGCGCGCTTCAATGTACTCTCGATTAAGCTCATCTTTATGCCCAATACCATTCGATGAACATAGATTTAACTTTTGGGGATATAGGAAATAATACTGAATGCTTTGTAGACACGTTTACCACGGGGGTTTAAATTAAGGCGGGGTGATAAGGCTCTTGGTGAGATGTATGGATGGCCATGAAAGGTGGCTTGAATACGAGCTCAAAAAATATAGTGAGCAGTGCCCTAAACACGAGAAGCTGCTTAAATCATTTATCATGTTGCTTGAAGGTGAGGGATTAAGCTACGCAACCCTGTACAAGTATTCTTACCAGCTTAGGAGGTTCCTGGCATGGCTCGAGGAGAAGGGCTTGAATGCTGAGAGCTTCACGCTTCAAAACCTCCTAGAGTATGCTAGCACGCTTCCTAATGCCGCCAGGGGGCAGTTCATTATAGCTGCTAAAAGGTTCTTGAAGTTCCTTGGCAGAATGGATCTCTACACTCAACTGAAGACACCTAAACGTAAGAGTAAGCCTCCTGAAGTGCTTTCAAGGGAGGAGGCTTTAAAGCTTATTAATGCTGCAGGCAGCCTAGAGTACCGGGCCCTCCTAGCCGTAATATATGAATGCGGGCTCCGTTTAAACGAGGCCAGGATGCTTAAAGTCAAGCATGTGAAGCGTGACGGAGAATACTTTGCCCTAAAAGTGGAGCGGAGTAAAAGCCAGTGGAGGATCGTGCACGTAGTGGAGTTCAGGGACCTAT
>Ga0190367_1000251_pt1 | contig 41267 bp, 49 predicted proteins | sample 4872181011_MG_FD_171838 | JGI IMG/M metagenome (GOLD analysis project Ga0190367, IMG submission 171838) | Hydrothermal vent microbial mat bacterial communities from Southern Trench, Guaymas Basin, Mexico - 4872-18-10-11_MG | ecosystem: Environmental > Aquatic > Marine > Hydrothermal vents >... | reverse complement strand
GAAGGATTGGTTGAAGGCGATAAAAGCAGTGGCTGATGATTTCCGATTGAAAATCAATGAAGAGGGTTGGTGGGTGACTGCGATAGACATGGCTTATGTTTCCTTGATAGATGTGTATCTGAGAAGGGACACATTTGATAAATATGAATTAAAATTAGAAAAAGATAAAGAATTTATAGTCGGAATAAACAGCGAAAAGTTCAGTCATGTAGTCCAGAGCGCCAAAGATTCAGTTGAATTAGAAATCAGGAAAGAGAAATTAATAGCGATTTTAGATAACATGCGGTATGAATTAGAGCTTCTTGGGCCGAACGCCGTAAAAGAGCCAAAGATACCGGAAGAATTAACATTCAAAGCAAATATTAGTTTATACACAAAAGATTTCCTGCAGGGATTGACCGCTGCGAGAAAGGCAGCGGAGTGGAATGAGGTAGTTCTCACAGTTAAGGACGAAACATTCTTTATCAAGTCTCTTGGCGAAGACATGGTAATGGAGATGACATTGACAAAAGACGATTTAATCAGTTTTGAAGGAGAAAATTGCCGTTCGCAATTTGCGGCTGATTTGCTTCTTTCCCTGGCGAAAGCAGTGAATACACGATCACTCAGAATTTCATTAGGAACAGATGAACCTCTGAAAATCGAATTCGGCGATGATGATATGGAAGTAATGTATCTACTAGCACCGAGAGTATCCGATGATTAAGTATGACGCATAAGCGTCTCATTGCGACGCATTATTATGGTGGGAAATTTTATCTTCTTCCTTATTTATTAAAGATAATTCCAAGACATCTCTGCTATGTGGAAGTCTTTGGAGGCGGAGGTTATTTGCTTTTAAATAAAAAAAGAAGTAGGGTTGAAGTCTATAATGATATAAACGGAGATGTTGCAAATCTTTTTTTAGAGTGCTTAGGGATAATGGAGACGAGTTAATCAGGAGATTAAAATATACACCTGTTCAAGGCGGTTGGTGGAGGAAATCAGAACAAAAACAGAATTCTCCGATGATATAGAAAGAGCTTGGGCATATTTCATACTGCTCAATCAGACCTTTAATGCAAAGGGACAGATCGGCGGTTTCGCTTATGCAAGAGTAAAGAGCCATGCAAATATGTTTAAAAATTTAGTTGATAAGCTTCATCGGGTAGTTGAGAGACTACGAGGAGTGGTGATTGAATGTTTAGATTGGAAAGAGTGTATGGATAGATATGAAAGCGAGAATACATTTGCATATCTGGATCCCAGCTATCCGCCCGAAACACGAATAGATAAGAAAGTCTATGATTTCGAGCTTTCCCGAAATGACCACATTAAATTAAGAGATCATATAAAAAATTGGTCTGGCAAAATCTGTCTTTCAACATATCCTTCAGAAATATATGAAGAATTAGCAAATGAAGGCTGGCATAAATTAGAGATAAAAGTATCCAAATGGTCTCGTGTATTGAGAAAGGACCACTCTGGTAACAGAAAGTCAACAGCTACAGAAGTTCTGTGGATGAATTATGAATTGCCGCAAAGAAAATTGGAGTGTATAAAATGACATTCTCGTTAATAGATTATTTTGAAGATAAGCTGAAAGAAGGTGATGAACTATTATCGAATGGACATTTTAAGCAAGCTGTCATGAAATATTATTTATTTATGGAGGAAATAATGATATTCTTCGTTAGAGAATGGTGTCCCGAAATTCATCGGAGAGCTTCGGAATATGGAGGATGGCATTCTTATTGGCAGAAGGAGCGAGGATACGGATTGGAAGTTGCTTACCATGCAATTAGAAAAGAATTTGAAAAACGAGCCGGGCAATCTGTATCTCAGTCCTTTGCTCTTGCTTGGAAATCGGCTAAGGAGCTTGAAAGGGAGAATACCTTTGAATGTTGTCTTTATTTAGATAAAGAAACGATATATGAGAATATTGATAATATAAGATGCTTCTGGAATAAAATTAAAGATTTTATAGAAAATGAAAAGATTAGTGGATTTGAAAACATATCTTCCTGAAAAAGGGAGTTTGGTGTCAATAGTTGCTTGTGATATGGAAATCGGCTTCAACAGATGCGCTGGGACGATGGTCTTCAAAGGTGACGAAAATGGAATCACAGATTGGGATGAGCTGTATTTCGAAAGTCATGGATATACTTCAGATGAGAAGGAGCGGAGGCGGGAACGACACGAAGAGATTGTTGAAGCTATACGAAGCGGAGCAATTAGTATTTCACAATCTTAATAAAAGATTGAAGTAGATAGGAAACATGAGAATACACGCTCATCACGATGCGGATGGCGTTTCAGCTGTCGCTATGTATATTTTAGCAAATAATTATGCTTCTTCAGAAGTTGCATTTCCAGATGTATTTGGTGAATTCGCTGAGGATACCAAGATAATGATAGATATGTATCCAAATAAGCCAGATTTCACGGGTCTCGTGATAGACCACCATCCTGATATTTGGAGAGAAAAGAAGTTTCAATTAATACATTCTGATATAAAGCCAGCATCCCTTCTTGTTTATGAATTGTATAAGGACAAGATACCGACGGAACGATGGTGGTATGTCGCTATTGGACTTGCAGGGGATGCCAGTGATTATTTAATACCAATTGAAGTGCATGAGAAATTTCCTGTGCTGAGGCGGAGTGTGTCAGCATCATATAGATATGGAAATATAAAAGAGCTACCCCTTTGGAAGTATCTATCTGGAATAATAAATGCATACTGTAGGGTGCATAGGCCGAATGATGCATTAAATCTGTTATTAAATTGTGAGGAACCCTATGAGTTATTCGAAGACGAAGAGGGATGGGATTTAAAGCGCTTGCTCAATCAAGAAGTCCAAAGAATAGAGAAGGATTTAAGATTTATAGAAATCGCAGATAGCGTCCTCCTTTCAGATTATTACTCTGACTATAATATAGGAGGCACAATAGCATCACGATGGCATGCTAATTCTCAGAAGACAATCATACTCGTTAATCGTCGGGATTTCTCCTTCAATATAAGAGGTGAGCTGACTTATTGGATAATTTATCACCTGAAAAGAAAGTTTAAGGATATTAATGTCGGAGGTCATCCTCAGGCTGCAGGCGGAATTATGAATAGAAAAATATTCAAGCAATTAATAAATGAGGGTTTAGTAGAATGAAAGTCCTGAAAACGAATATAGCGGGCTTGAAAGGGGTATGGGAAGAATTAGTGCCGACACACTTTTATGGGATATATGGTGAGCCAAATTCAGGCAAAAGTCTTCTTGCATATCAGATAGCGACACAGTATAAATCAGTGATTCTTTCCACTGAAGACATGGAGTATGAAGCGTTCTCGTTTGTTAGAAATAGATGGGGCAAAGAATATAAGAATCCAGTAATTCTTAAAGCACGTTCTCTACGGAGTTTCCTCTCTCTTCTCGGATTAGAGATAACACCTGGAAAACAGAGTAGGAAATTTGAGATTATATTGAGTCGGCTAATGGAATATCCTCTAATAGACGACAACGGCGTAATGAAAGATAAGGAGCTATTGGTCATAGATTCACTTACTTCACCGATTAAAAATACTATTCCAAGCGGAAGACAAAATATGGAAGCACGGGCAGCTGTCTTCAGAGCTGTGTTCGGGAGTCTTGATGAGATAGCAGAAAAATGGGAAATTCCAATCATTCTTATAATGCACGAAAGCAGAGATCCAGCATCTCCTTACGATTCTGGCAGACCGTGGGGCGGGAATATAATAATGTATTCAGTAAAATATTTCTTTCAAATGGCTTCTAGTGGAGGCACAGATTGGGAGAATAAGAAAGTGTTTGAAAAGAAGATACGGAGAAGAAGATTTCTTGGCAAAGGCGAGGATAAAGATTATCATATCCTTCAGATTAAGAAAGATTACGGATATATATAAATCAAAAAATAGCCGGTTGAATGCATCTAGGATTAGTCATATTTTTAATTGGCTTTTCGATGCTCGCTCTTATATTAGCGGTTGCTGCAAGTAAGAGACTCATGAATGATATAAAGATGGGGAGGATTTAGAATATATTTTGACTGAAGCAGGGTTGGTGATTATTTTTCTCTCTATTTTCTTTGCTCTTCTGACTTTCCTATTCTTTGGTATAGAATAATAACAAAGAGGTGTGATGAATGACTAAATGTCCTCTCTGCGGTGAGGAAATACATTGGGTGATAGTTAAAGGAAAAGTGTTTGTTATTCCATTTTCCTATGCAGATGTGAAATCGGAGAAAGTAGAATTGCTGCGGTATAATACAGTTTGTAATGTATATTGCCCTAAATGCTTCGGGAAACTTAATATGAATAGTATCGAAGAGATTATTGCTTTCTTCTCAAAGGCAGATTTAAGATGGTAGTAGCAAAGTGGAGGAATACTTTCTTAATTAAAATATAGATAATAGCATTAAATTGATGAATGAGTTCAGGTGTCCGAATTGTGATAGGTAATAAGGTGGGTTATACTTCCAGGCGGAAGATTTCATAGTTTCATAGCCTTGTATGTCCAGAAGACGCTCTCGGTGAATTCCTTGAGAATATAAAGAAGGCGGTTTGTCCTTACTGCTTAGAAAAAATTCCGACTGATATGATTAAGATGGGAGGAGGATTATGTCTCTAACATGCCCTAAATGCGGCTGTCCTATTACAGAAAAGGATATTATAAAGAAGAAAGGCGACGAGGTTATATTCAAGCATTGTGATAGATATTGGTATGTAATAATCGGTGCATGTCGTCCCACCGAGCCGTATATTTGCTATTCAACGGAAGCTTCCTGTTTCGCTATCGAAAGATGGAATACCTCAATTTAATGTTAAATTTCTAAATAAAAATGAAGGCGTTCAGATGCCCTAAATGTGGTGATATAGTTACTGAAGAAGATATTGTTGCTTATGATGGTGAAAATCTTATCACATTCAGACATTGTGGCTATTATTGGAATATTCATATAGAAAAAGGGGAAGCGAAAGATAAAAAAGAAAATAAAATGGAAAGCGAAGTTATAGAGACAAATGAGCTGCCAACTTCGCAGTGCTGGCTCACCTTCAATAGACCTATCTGTCGTGTTACAACTTCCGACGAAGATACTGATGAAATTGTTTAACTTTCAAGGTGCTAGAATATTTTTTGATGGGTATCAGACCTTTGTTCTCAAGAGTTTCTCCGAACTGGTGCGGGAAATTGAAAAGAGACCAAAAGTTTCATATCTTTCTAATTATTTAATAAGGGAGGACGGTATTAATATCCTTTATCTCTTCTGGGATTGGGACACTAAGGACGTGGATATTCCCTCTCTAATTAATAAATTGAAACAGTTAAAAATTGCTAGTCTGATTACGGAAACAAAGCGTGGTTTTCATTTATATGTATTTCTTGATGATGAGAGTAGAATTCCAACCGCAAGTGAGAAGAGATTGATTGCGGAAATACTCCAGTTAGAATATAATCTTGATAAACAATTTAGAAGAAGAGTATTTACTTTAGCTCGTGTTCCTGGCTCTTACCAGGAAGAATTTGTTGTTAGACCAATATTCGCTCAGAATGGAAGATTTCTCAAATTTGAAGGTGAAGAATATGATGGAGATTATGGAAAGCCAATACCTCGACCAATCTGCCCCGGCATTATAGAAGATATATTGTCTCCGAATCCTACACACTTTGGACGATTTGCTTTCGTTGCATTCCTGGCTTCGCAAGGCAAAAGCAGAAAGGATATTATGGAAATTTTTAGAAATCTTAGGCCGATAGACTTTAATGAAAGAATGACAGAGTATCAAATTAGGCACATAATAGAAAATGGCTATTATCCTCCCTCATGCGCCACATTAAGAGATTTAGGTTATTGCAAAGATAATTGTATATTCAGGCAAAAATGGAAATAAGGAATTTATATTTTTATAAATATGAAAAGAATGAATTACCAGAGCTATTTATTAGATGGAAAAATGGCGACGAAGAGATAGTAAAGGGGTTCAAACCATATTTCTTTATAAAAAGTGCAGTAGTGACAGGGCTTAAATCATGGATTGATGGGTTTCCTGTTAAGAAGATTGAATGTAATACAATCTTTCAATTAGAGAGACTACGGAAGCGATTTGAATGGACGGGTGAGGCTGATGTTCCGTATCTGATACGATACGCTCTCGATATGGATTTGAAATACACTTCAGACCGAAAAATTGTCTATATTGATATTGAGGTTGGTAATCCGGGGGAAGGCTCGCTAGACACAAAAAAATGTCCTCTATCAATAAGTCTGATAACTGTGAAGGAGAAAGGAAAGGCGCCATTAACATTCGCTCTCGGGTATGAGGGAGGCAATGCAATTACATTTGACGACGAACGCAGACTGCTTGAAGCTTTTGCAAAATATCTCTTTACGATTAAGCCAGATATTATTGCAGGATGGAACATTATTTCCTATGACTTAGCGTATCTTGCCTGTAGAATGAAAAAACTCAATCTGCCAGATATTTTCTATAATTACAGAAATCAACTCCATATTCATGGAACACAAAGTTTTGATTTGCTTCTCCTGTATAAAGAGTATTTTGAAATGGGAGGAAGAGCAAGCTTACAGAATGTCGCTAAGCTTATAGGAGAAGAGAAGAAAGCGCCGGAAGATGATTTCATTCTATATAATCAGTGGGATACAATTCTTTGCGAGAGGATAGATAATCATTACGGCATCATAGATTTGATGATGACATTTCAGGAGCTTGCACCTATTCACATATCTGATCTCTATCGCTCAACTCTCATAGATGCATACATTCTTAAGCGAGCTAGACAAAGAGGGATTGTTATGCCAACGAAATCGCCGTTTGCAGACACTAATGAGAAGCTAATGGGTGCAGAAATTCTTGCACCTAAGCAAGGCATGTTCTCGAATGTGGTATTCTACGATATTAGAAGTGCATATCCTAATATTCTATTAAAACGAAGAATTTGCCACGAACCATCCGGTCAGGAATCTCTTTTCCTTGATGTCCTCGAAGAAATCTATGAAACAAGGCTGAAGTGGAGAGCCCTAAAGAAGCAAAATCCTCATGATGAAAAATTAAAACTGTGGGATAAGGCATTCAAGTTTCTTCTTAACGCTCAAACGGGACAATTAGGATATAAAAATTCCAGATATTATGCTCCTCATTTATATAATGAGATGACTAGATTAGTAAGAGAAGCTATTAGAACGGTGAAGCGAGAACTCGGAGAGCAAGTTTTAGCAGGAGACACTGATAGCATCGTAGTTAGATATAAAACAACACCCGATGAGTTGCTGGATAACATAAATAATATTATGAAAAAATATAATATTCCTTTAGAGTTTGAAATAGATAAGGTTCTGGAAAAGATAGTCTTTCTTGGAAAAAAGAAAAATTACTTTGGTCTTGACACCGATGGAAAATTAATCTACGCAAACATGTATGCAGCTCAAACAGCGTGTCCTATATATTGTAAGCGTGCGCTTGAGGAAGCTATGATGAAATTCCTTCAGGGTGCATCCCTTCAGGAGATGCAAGAGTTTCTAGCAACCAAGCATAAGGAAATATATGAAGTAGATATAGAGGATTTGACTGAAGAGCGAAACACTCGGAAAGGAACTGGAATATCTTTTAATTATAGAGCATGGCTAAATCACCAAAAATTGTTTGGAGAGGCTCCCGATCTTCCAGCGAAGCTTGCGCTAATTCCATTACGAAATGGAAATTGGATAATTCTAACAGAAAAGAGTAAAGATTACTGTGAGAAGAATATAGATAGAGAAGTTGTGTTTAGAAAATGGATATTGCATCCGATAGAAGAAATTATGAAATTCCTATACCAAAGTAATCTATTTGGATTTGGAAAATAAGGAGGAGAAGATATGAGAATATTCTGTTTTTCTGACACACATATCGGAAGCCTAGGTGGAATTCTACGCCCACACTTTCAGTCCGGTGATACGGCTTTCGACAGTCGAATTGGAAATAAAATATGGAAGTTCTTTGAGCGAACAATCTCACTGGAGAAAAATAAAATAGATGCTATTTTCTTCTGCGGCGATTTGCTACATGGCGTCCCGAAAGATATGTATCATTCACAGGAAGTTTTAATATCATCTCTTGATTTACAGAGAAAAGCCGCTCTGTATTCAATTGGTGATATTCTGCCCGAGGATGTTCCGAAGTTCGCCTGCGCTGGCTCTCATTATCATGATGCAGAGGAAATTCCATTTGAAGCTAATGTTCTCGCTGAAATGGGCTTCAGAGTTGTGGAGCAATTCAAATCTGTTCAGATGGGTAAGTATTTTATTAATCTTGCTCATTCCAAAGGTTCAAGAGAACAGCTCGCACCATTTCTGGAGAAGACTATCAGAACCATGAGAGGAATGGGCAATTGGTCCCAAATAATTCTTCGAGGTCATTATCATCGCTTTGCCGCTGTTCGTTTTCCCGACTGTGTTGCTATTTCTCTGCCGTGTCTTGAAGATAGTTCCAAAAGGTATTCTTTATCTGTTTCTACATTTCCGTTTTCTGCTGATATAGGTGTGATTGTTATTGATATTGATAATGACTTTGCAATAAAGTATTATAAATTTGAGAAATGAATGAGCAGGAAAAGGTGATAGAAGTAGAGGAGAAGGAGAGAAAATATAAAGGTGTAATTCAAGCACCGCTTTCTTTCAAATACGATACTGAGAACGACCAGTGGATAGCGAGATGGCCAGATGGACGGATAATAGTTCTACATAGAAATGAAGTAAAGAATAATCCACCTGATCCACAGGAAACTTATTTATGCACTATTAAATTTAAGGAAACTCCTGATGGCAAAGGCTTCGGGATTGCGTGGCTCGGCCCACCAATTACATATCCTCGTATAATTTATAATCCATTCGGCGTTTCACCTTTCGTTGTTCAGATTTCTGCCAGAGAACAAATATTAGAAAGGAATTTTGAAGATGCTATTCTTCATCTGGCGAGACGTGGATTCAAACGATGTCAATTATTATTTCCTGGCTTTACGGAAAAGGTTAAAGGGAAAGAAAGAAAGCAAAGGGAGGAGTGGTAATGAAACCTGGTGAAAGCGCAAAGATAGTGATAGAGAACATTGAGAGGATGCAAATCCGTTTAATAACACTCAAACGCCTTATAGAAGATTACATCAAGAAAAGTGAAAGCTATGTTCCGACTTTTGAATTTCTCGATTATCTTGGTCAAGCAGAATCTATTATAAATTACTTAATTTCTGTTGCAGAATTTACGAATATGATACAGAACAGAAAACAATCAATTCAAAAATCATCATTCCCTAAATACGAAGAAACTAGTGCATACCGCTAAATTCGTATTAATAAGAATGTATGTTGATTCAAATCAACACAAAGCTCATCCTGAGCTTACTCCACCGGAGGCAGAAATCCGACCGCTTCCAATTGATTATGTGGTGCGAGATGTTAAAATTGAATATAAATCATCCGCTGATTTCTATCAATCAATAAATGATAAGCGGCTCTGGCGACAAGCCGAAATAGCGGATGTTTTTCTTATTTCTTGGGACTGCAATGAGTTTCTTCGTCATCATCCTTATAAATACTCTTATTCGGCGATGGTGGGGGCTCTAAGTGCTCTCCTCCTTTCTTTCAAAAAATCAGTGATTTTTCTTCCTTCAGCGTGGATGAGAGACTTCATTTATAATCTAGCATCACGAGAAGAAAAGAAAGGCTCTCCGCCAGTTCTCAAAAGAAAAGCAAAGAATCTCTCGGAAGCTGCTATTAACATGTTGTTACAGATACCACAGATTTCCTCTAAAGGTGCTGAGAAAATATGTCAGAAATTTAATACTCTTCAGGAAGTAGCAAATGCCACAGAAGAAGAAATTAAGAACTTGTCTCTAAAAACTCCAGCGAAAGAAAATCTTTATAAAATTTGGAGAGCGCCGCTAAAATGACGACTTGTCTCTTATGCGGTAGGCGGATTTGGCCCTGGCAAAAGAGATATGGAAAATTTCATTTAGAGTGTTATTTAAAATATCATAATATTCTTTTCTCCTTTGAGGAGGATGAGGATGAATCCGCACCTCCTCCCAAAGAAAAAAGAAAGTAAGGATAGAAGCAATCTAATGGAGAGAATTAAACAACAACTAGAATTTAGTGGTGTTGCTATAGTGGATGAGACGATAAGTCTCATCGCCTTAACCTGCACTTTAGGCGGTGAAACCGTTTGTCTAAATGGCCAAGATTATAAAATTTTCATAATTCCAATAGAAGAGGATGAAAATGCAGCTAAATCCCAAAAGAATGGTTGAGCTGCAATATATTAAATTAGCCGAGAAAAGTAAGGTTCGTTTAATCGGGATAGACTTGACGATAGAACGAGATGTGGTCTTTAACTCGGAAGAGGATACTCATTTAGTAAGACTGCAAGAAGAATTTTACCTTCCAAAGGATGTCTTTGCGATTTTATATCCTCGCTCAACCATGTTCAGAATGGGATTTATCATTCAATGCGGTGTGGTTGAACCAGGTTATTCGGGTCGCCCAGTAATTCTAATTCATCATCCTGTAATAGAAGCGGATTATATAAAGCTGGATAAGGATACTCGTGTGGTGCAAGCTGTGTTTTATAAGGCTGATAGCGAAGGTGAGTATTCTGGAAAATATCAAGGAGAGGGATTATGAAGATTAGGAAAGAGGTTCTCATTAGAATGTTTGCGAATATTCCACTTGCAGGCGTGAATTTTGACAATGGATATGATAAATCCTTCATCCTAAAGGTAAGGGCGAATGGGGCAGGAAAGGAGATTCAATTGGGCGCTAGGAAATGGCTTTCTATTAGCGATTTCTTTAATGAAGACAGTGAATATGATAGAGTGATAATTGAAATATGGCCGAAGGAAGAATGAGGGTTGCATTAACAGGACCTGCTTGTTCTGGTAAATCTACTCTATTAAGAAATTTAGAACGAATTCTCAAGGAGCGAGGATATAAGGTTAAAATATTCGATGAGATAGCTCGTGATTTCATAAAGGAGAAAAAACATCTACAAATGCATGAACTGGAGACAAAATTATTCCGACTGTATCTACGACGATATGAGCAGATGAAAGATGCAGAGATTTATTTATTAGACAGAGATTTGCCAGATGTTCTCTTTTATACGCTTCTTTACGATAGAAATCCTGATATGATATTGTTGGCGGAGGAAATAGAGAGTGCGATATACAGTCACCATGCGGATGTGTATCTTCTCCTTTCACCCCTTGAGTATTGGGATTCGGAAGGGAGACTGGCGCTTGAAAGCGATATTAAAATAAGAGAATGGGAATTCTTATTTTGGCGTGATTGGCTCCGTAATCTCTTTCCTCGTGACGTCTTCATAGTTGATATTGATATGCGTGCAGTTAGTGCAGAAGAAGTCGCTAATCTGATTGAGCTTTATTATAAAATTTTACAGAGGAAGAAATGAATAAACGGATTCTCAATTTAGTTGATAAGTATATAGAAGGCAGGACATGGAAATTGTATGAGAATGCGAATCGCATTTTTTGTATAGGTGGATGTAAGACATTTATCGCTGAAGAGGTGATAAGGGAATACTCACTAAGGAAGCTTCCACCTGAAGCAGCAAAAGCACATAAAGACGGAGCAATCCACATACACGATCTATCGCATGGAATCGCCGCTTACTGTGGGGGGTGGTCCTTATTAAATTTATTATTGACAGGCTTAAAAGGTGGCCCGAATACAACACATTCAAGACCAGCTAAACATTTCTCTTCGGCACTCGGTCAAATGCTAAATTTTTTAGGCCTTATATCGCAGGAATGGGCGGGAGCACAAGCGTTTAATTCAGTAGATACTCTACTCGCTCCTTTTGTTTATTACGATAAACTTTCATATAAGGAAATCAAACAGGGCATTCAGGAATTTATTTTCGGATTAAATCAGGTTTCCCGATTCGGACACGAAACACCTTTCACGAATATTACTTTTGATGTTGCGGTTCCAGACGATTTAAAGAATACACCTGTAATTATAGGAGGCAAGCCGATGGATAAAACATACGCTGAGTTTGATGAAGAAAGACAAATGGTTACCAAAGCATTTCTTGAAGTTCTAATGGAAGGCGATGGCAGAGGGGGCATATTCCGCTTTCCGATTCCTACATTTAATATAGTTAAAGATTTTCCCTGGGATACAGAAGTTGGTGAAAAGTTAGCAGAGGTAGCGGGAAGATTTGGACTACCATATTTTCAGAACTGTGTGTCATCGGGCTTATCACCAACCGATATCCGGGCGATGTGCTGTCATATTAATTTAGATTTAAATGAGCTCCGTAGAAAGAGCGGTGGTTTATTCGGATATAATGATGAGACAGGGAGCATTGGTGTAGTTACAATAAATTTGTCCCAGCTTGGCTATCTATCTCATTCCGAATCAGAATTCCTTGAAAGATTGGATGAGATTTTAGTTATTGCAAAGGAAACTCTTGAATGCAAACGCAAGATTATTCAGAAAACGTTTGATAGAGGTTTACTTCCTTATACAAAACAATATCTTAAAGGATTTGATAATCATTTTTCAACTATCGGAGTTATAGCAGGAGAGGAGATGTGCCAGAATTTGCTTGGCTGTTCCATAGCTACAGAAATTGGACGAGATTTCGCTATTCACGTTCTTAAGTATATTAGGGAGCGAATAAGAGAATTTCAAGAAGAGACCGGAAATTTGTATAATTTAGAGGCCACACCCGCTGAAGGTGCAAGCTATAGACTTGCAAGAATTGATAGAAAGAAGTTTGGAAGGAAGATATTTGTATCAGGCACCAAGACACGTCCATTCTATGTAAATTCCACTCATCTTCCTTATGACCATAATTTAGATTTGATTTCTGTTCTGGAGCATCAGGAGCCTCTTCAAACACTCTATTCTGGCGGGACCATCTTGCATTGTTATCTTGGCGAGCAGCTTCCTAAAGAAGAATGTAAATATATAGTTCCTAACTTTATTGAATGGCTTTGCACAAACTGGAAAATTCCTTATTATACGCTGACACCAACATATTCAGTATGTAGAGCTTGTGGAAAGACACATTCGGGCGCAGTTCAAAAATGTCCCGATTGCGGTCGATCCTGTGAGATTTATTCACGGGTTGTTGGCTATTATAGTCCGATACAGGCATGGAATCCTGGCAAGAGAGAAGAGTTCAGGAGACGCACTATTTATACAAACTTAGAAGATGCGATGATCTCATAAATTCAGAAAGTGGAATGACAGAATTCCGAATAATATGGGAGAAATGGGAAGATAGCAGTGTTAAGATTAAGGAAATAAGATATGCAGATAAAGATATAGCATTTCACGACACTGTAAGGCAAATTCAATTAAAATTATTCCTCTCAACTATCAGTGCCTTAATCCAAGACCAGTATAATAAACAAAAGAATTCTGCGTTGCTAGAATGCGACAAGTAAGAACGATTGGATGGTATGGTGGCAAGGCTCATTTAGTCAGGCATTTATTGCAGTTGATTCCTCCACATAAAGTTTATTTAGAAGTATTCGGAGGAGGTGCCGCTCTCCTACTATCAAAACAGCCAGCTCAATTGGAAATCTATAATGATATAGATTCTAATCTTTATAATCTTTTTAGAGTGATACGGGATGAAAAGCTATTTCCGATATTTCTTCACAAAGTAAAATGGACGCTGTATTCAAGGGAAGAATGGCGGAGGGCAAGAAAATCATATAGATATGCTAATAATCCTGTTGAAAAAGCGGTGCGTTTTTTTATAGTAGTGAGGCAGAGTTTTGCTAAGAAAGGGAATTCATGGTCTTATACTTTAACAGTCAAATCTCCTTCACTATCCTATTTCTCAATAATAGATGAATTAGAGACAATTCATAAAAGATTAAGGAATGTTCAAATAGAAAATTTAGATTGGAAAGAATGCATGCGGAAGTATAATAATGAAGCAGTTTTTTTGTACGGGGACCCTCCCTATGTGAAAGAAGCACGAAGATTAAAATCCGACGTTTATTCACATGAATTCACTAAGGAAGATCACGAGGAATTTATTGAATTTCTTTTAAATGAATGGCAAGGGAAAGCAATGATTTCAGGTTATAGAAATCCAATATATGAGAGATTAGAAAGAGCTGGTTGGATACGGAAGGATATTGAAATAGCACTCTTCGCTTCGGGAAAGCCAACCACTCATAATCCTAAAAAAAGAGAAAGAGATAGAGTTGTTGAGAGTGTCTGGATGAACTATCGCTTTAAAACACTACTGTGATATGATATGTCTGGGGATTGTATATTATGTGAGTATGCAGTAGTCCATCCTAACCTTTTAGAAGAAGGCAAAATAAGGTGCAGAGCAAAACAGAAGCCTACAAAATATACATGGAAATGCAATCTCTTTAAGGAACGTGAAAGGAAAACGAGATTGGACTGGCAATACATCTATATATCCCCCAAGCCTTTTTCGTTTTTAATATGAAAATAAATAAATTAAAAAATGAAAATTCGTTCATCAGATACTGAGGAGAAATTTAATATAAGAACGCATATTCCTTATACTCTAATTGTTTTGATTATACTGAGCATCCTGAGCGGATTGGCTTACGGATGGAGAATAGCTCTTGATGTTTTTCTTTATGGAATTCTGTGCGGGTTAGTCGCTCTCGTTGGTTTTATACCGATTATTGGGCCGGCGATTTATTGGCTTATAGTCTCAGCATTCATTAATCCCCTGGTATCTTTGCCATCATTAATTCAGCTCGTAGTCTTCATATTAGGATTAATTCATGCGATATTTTATACCATCATCGGCATAATTATAGCGTGGGTATTTTTAAATGAACTTTGAATAAAGACGAAGAAGAGAGAATGTCATCAGAAGAAATTTTAAATGAATTAAGAAAATATCAGAAAAGATATCTCTGGATAAATACGGGCAAGAAAGAAAGAAGGGCTTAAGAAGCATATTAGAGCACGAGAAAGGGAAGACAAAGAAGTCAACAAATGAAGCAGCTTCTTGCAGAATATATAAGCACCAGGAAATTATGCATTGCTAGCTGATATTAAGAAAAAAAGAAAGAGAAGTAAAGATGGATACCAAATCACATTTGATATTTGGGAAAGAAATATGTAGATATTTTGATTGGAGTGAAGATTATGTTTCTTGGGCTGTGGCTCCAGATATAGATACTGCTTTTCTCCATAGATACTGGAGACATCGCTTTTCAGCAATTAAAGAACTCTATAAAGAATATCCGAAAGTAAATCACGGAGTTCCAATAGAGAATAGGAAAGCTATTGGAACTCTCATTCTATCTCATTTTTATCTTGACATCTTCAATGCACCGATATTCTGCTGGGGCGTATGGTTCTCAGCAAATCATATTCCTCCAGAAATGACGAATGACTTGCTCAAGTTAATAATAATCACACAACCTGAAAAATTTTATATAGAAAGTCGGAATCATTTTCGCAATATTCTTTTGACATACTCAAGTGCGAAAGAATTCTGCGGAGCTCTTCTAAACACGCTCCGTTTAGCGACCGTTTGGCTTCCGCAATTCAAATTCAATAGTGCAGTGAAGCAATTTATAGAATTCACAGATTTCAGGGATTTGACTCCCAGAGGAGATGAAAGGAGCAATAGTTATTACCGATTTTTAAAATATTATTTTAGAGATACTCCATGAGGAGATTACTAAAGAAGATACTTCGCATCGGGATGTTCCTTCCGAAAGCAAAAGAAATAAAACAAGATTTACGCTCATTAGTTGATATACTCGAATTAGTCTCTAACTCTTTGAGAGACGACAATAAAAGTGAGAGATATAAAACTATAAAAATATTGGAGGAGAAAGCGGATGAAATAATTCATAGGATTTCTAATAAGCTTACATACGACCATACAAGAGTAACAGAGGAAAAGGCGGATATTAAAGAGCTAGCTGAGCGAATAGATGATATAATAGACAATCTGACTGAGGTGGTGTTTCTTCTTACGATATGGTCACCAAACACAAACTCCATCACTCCTTTCTTTTCATTCATCAGAGAAGCTATCTATTATATTAGAGATTCTGTTTATTTAATTACCACCAATGACCGACGAGAAAAGGAAGAAGATATTATAAAATACTGTGCAGAGATTAATCGATTGGAAAATCTTGGAGACAATCATTATAGAGCATTATTTGTTGAAATTGAAAAACGGAAATATAAAGAAATCTCCGAGCTGAAAGAGCTCTTATTGTATTTGCGTATTATTGATTATTTAGAAGCTGCTCTTGATGCTTGCGAGGATGCAGCCGATATAATTGATACTCTTCGCCTAAAAGGTGGATTGTGAAATGATAGAATTCTCTATAATTCTAGCGAGCCGTGATTTAGCTTCTTCTCCCTTCTTTGCTGCAATCAAAGATTGGCCCTCCGATGAAAATTCTGAATTAATTATAGTAGATAGTGGTTTTAAAAAAGAAACTGCTGAGCGTCTGAAAGAAGTGAATAAATTCAAACATATAGTATATATTCCACCGATTAGGGAACCGTATGTGAATGCTCCTCGTTTTTGCTTCCGAAGGGATTTTAATCGGGCGCTTAATAGCGCTCTCATAATTGCTGAGGGCAAATATATTATCCGAGTGGATGATTATATCCTTCTGAAAGACGACTTTTTTGAAGTTGCGAGAGAAGATATTAAGCAATATGGTGAAAGATTAATCATAGGACAAAAAGCTCATGAAAATGAGGGTGAAGAGCCATGGATTGATTATTTTTCACAAAGAGGATTTCATCCTGATAAAAGATATGTTGAGATAGAAGATGCTGCTTTCACTTGGTCTTTCGGTATAGCTTCTCTTGATGTTCTCCTACGAATAAATGGTTGGGATGAACGATACGATATAGGATATGCGGGTGAGGATGCGGATATTCTTGTTAGGTATGCTTTTTTCACAAAGAAATCACCAATTCTCGATAAGATGCTGATGGGTTATGGCTTGAGACACGACAGACAAGCTGAGGAAATTCTGCCGAGTAGATGGATATTTGAGGCTACTTTTTTAGAAATCAAATGTGGGAAGACCTGGGCATACAATCCGATAAATCTTCTTGATGCTCGGCGCCAAATAAAAGATGAGATGCGAAAACGATTTGCTGTTGTTGGATAATATCAATATGGTGTAATCTCTCGCTGAAGAAATAGAAATCACAAAGCTCAGCGAGAGCGTAAATAGAAGAAATAAATCTCAACCGATATATTCTAATTCACGGATAAATCTGGCAGCACCCGGCGTGGGTTCTCCTTCTATTCTTATATTGTAAATTCGCTGAGCAGAATATTCTGTAGATTGCTCCCGTCGTGTCATTAAATAAAGTGCATCAATCAATCGTTGTAAATCCCGACTTGGAAGCACATACTCCCCCCTGTGAAGTAGATATTCACCAGTCCTCTTGATTTCTCCTCCGTATTGACGGGTGCCCGCCTTCGGTTTTGTAAATTCGAATGATAAGCCAATTGTTCCTGTCATTGTTTCGAGAACCTTGCCCAATCCCTTCACCACAGCAGTCCAAACTAAATCAATAAATGGTGGGACCATAAATGAGAGAGTTACAGGAATATTAATAGATTTCTTCTGTTGCTCCTCTATGAATTTATCTATTTGGCTAATTGCATCCGTTGTATTCGTTGTTATATTGATTGGATTTTTTTGGGCTGCTTCGCTAGCTCCTTGTATGCTTTCAGGCAGATTTGCTAATTCTGCATTTGCATTGCCAGCATTCGTTGCTACATCTTCGAGAACTCCTCCGAAGGTTTGCATGCCAGGCGCCGCTTCTTCAGCTGCTTCCGAAGCAGTTGTTGTTGCGGGTCCAAGAAGTGTAATTTTATTAGTGATTTTTTCAATCTCATCTTCTAACTGCTTGAATGCTGTGTCTGTCTTAGTTGTTATATCTGCAAATTTTTGTTCCCACGCTTCCAAGCTGTGTGCTGCTTGAGGGACCTCGGATGTAATTCCTTCGACCCATTCATACATAGTGTCTATAATACCTAACCAGGCAAGCTTCTGTTCCTGAAGAACAACACTGCTTTCTGATTGAATATTATTTAAAACAGCTTGCTGGAGAGCAAGAAGTTTTGTCATAAGAAGCTCCTCTGTCTGGCGAGCGGTAACGGCATCCGCTGCATTTTCATATTGTCTCATCAAATCAATTATTTCATCTATTTGCTTCCCGAACTCTGCTCTGAACATTATGCCCGCTGGCGTATATCTCAACGCTTTGTCTAATTCTATCTTAGCTCTTGTTGCAGAAGCTGTTGCGCTCATGAATTTTTCTATCGAACGCCAGCCTTCGCCCAAGCTATCAAGGAATTCCTCTGGAGTGGTTTTATTTAAATCCTGCGCTGATTTTTTGATTTCTTTAAAAGCTTCGGCTATTTCTTCCGAGGTAGGAATTGCTTCTCTTGCTTCCTCGTTCCACAGTCGCCAGCCGTCAGCTCCTAAATATATAACATATCCCATATCATGCAGTTCATAGATAATTTTCCCGATTATAGGCGCTAACGGCTTTCCTTCTCTCGCCGCTGCTTCCAATTCGTTTGACCATTCCTCTAATTTCTTCGGATCTATATTTTTCCTGAGGTCTGCATAAAGAGGCCCATATTTCGTAAGTAAAGCAATTCCGATTGCGGTATCGTAATTTACAGATTGTTGTGTTTTTTCAAAACCCTCATATAATCTTAGATAATCATTTAATCTCGCTATATCCTCGTCTTCTAATTCCCGCTTATCTCTCGCTAACTTCGCAGCCTCCGCTATCGTATCCATCAATCTCCGTTCTATGAATTCCCGTCTGGCAGAAGCCCAAGCAATAAACCGCTCTACTCTTGCATATTCCAACGCTTTGTCTCTTAGCTTTCCTTCTTGCTTTGTTAGCTCCTCTCTATGTTCTATTTTCTGAGCAATATTTTTAAGAGTTTCTCTTCCATATTTATTTTCTAAATAATTCCTGATTTTAAAGGCTTTATTTAAGTCTTCTTGTATCTTTTGGTGCTCGCTTTCTAAAGAATTTATATCTGATGTTCTTCCGCCGACTTTATCTAGAATATCTAAGACACGACCGGCGTATCCAAGAACAATATCGCCGCCGGCTGCTACATTCTCTGTATATGCCTGCCATTCGCTGTTTATCTTAGATATATTTTTAATGATGGCGCTGCTAGGAATCCAGCCGCCCGATTTGATACGCTCAAGAAAAGAGGGAACAGGGAAAGAAAAAAGCCTACCGTATCTTTCCAAAGTAGGATAATGTTTTTCGAATACCTCTAACCACTCTTCTGTTCCTTTAGTGGTTACTCTAATAGCTGTATCTATACTGAATGCTTCCTCAATTATAGATGCAAGTCCCTCTGAAATAGTAGTAACAACAGGTGCTAGTCCCGCTCCGATAGCTCGCTGCAGTCTATTCACGCTATTCTCTGCTTTGGTTATTGATGTAGAAGCTGCATCCATCCAGATAGAGAAATCCTCAGTTAATCGTGTTCCGTATGTTAATTCTCTCTCCGCTTCCTGCATTCGCTTAGTTAATTCATCATAGTGCTCAACAAGAGTGAGGACAGCAAAGGAAGCAACACTTCCGAAGATAGAATAGACAATGCGGGAACGCTCAACCTCATCAGAAATATTATGGAGATATTCAAGAAATAATCGGAGAGCTTCTGCCGGTTCGTCTTCTATAATTTTAGCAAAATTCTGAAATCCAGCACCTTCCTCCATTACTTTAGCAATTTTATCCGACTTCTCCAAGAACTCTCTGAAGAAGGCTCTTAGTCGTGTTCCCGCTCTTTCTGCTCGCATTCCAGCGTCTATTAGGGTAGTAGCCATAGCAGCCGCTTCGTCTGCTGCGATTCCAAGATTTGTGGCTGAGGCACCGACCCTTGTCATCGCATTCACGATATCCTTTGCATCAGCGACTGAGACAACCGCAAGGTGATGCATCATAGAAGCTAATTTTTCAGAATTCTCAATTGGAAGACTAAAGGCTCGTGAAATCTTAAGGAGCGCATCACTCGCCTGGTCAGCGCTCCAACCTGTTACTTTAGTGAATTTAGCGATTGCAAGCGTGAAAGCCTTAATTTGTTCTGTTCCAGTAATTCCAGCCTTCGCTGCTAGAGTTGCGATTTCAGCGAGCTGGGTTGCAGAAATAGGAAGGATTTTTTCAAGAGAGATAAACGCTTCAGATAATCTATTCACAGAGGAAAGAGACATCTCGCCAGCTACACGCAAATCAATAAGTCGGTCTTCATACTCAGTGAAGGAAGAAACACATTCTCCAACAATTCTACTGAAAGTATTAAATGCGGCTGTAGCAAGAAAAATGGGACCGAGAAGTTTTAATGAACTGATTGAGACACGGTCAATAAAACGAGATAATCTCCGCATACCGCCCTGAAGATGGAAAATTGCACCATAAAAAGCTCGCTGTCTCGGAGTTAGTTCTCGTAGTATCATTCCTTGCTCTTTGTAAGCGTTCTTTGCATCTATTATCCTCTGAGCTAGCGCTTTCGTCCTTGAATCCCAAGTCCATGTTAAAGCTATGTTTTTCTCAAGCTCATCAATAGCTCTCTTTTCGGCTGCGGTGAGAGCCTCGTAGCCCTCTGTCTTTAATCTTTTCAAGAGGAATGCTGCATCCTCAGCCGTCCGGAGATGAAAGTGTAAAGCTCTGTCCATCACTTCCGTTCTCCTGATTACTCGTAGAAGAGCTCTTTCATGCTTGTCCAGCACGCCCGTATATTCAAGTGTTGTTTCGTAATTCTTTTTTATTGCCTGCAAAGCTTTTTTCTGTTCTTCTGTGAATGCACCCCATCCTTCTCGTGTTATTCTATTTATAGTTTCCTGTGTAATTGCGAAATTAGCATTCTGCTCCCTCAATGCTCTATTTACTAAATGAAGACCCCGTGCATGTCTGTCAAGAACACCCGTAGCAGCTCGGACAGAATCCTCTAGCTCGAGAGCCATGCGGGAATTGCCAGTGAAAATATCATAGAGCTGGGAGCCAAGTGCTAAATTTCCTCTTGCAGATAGTCCGAGCCTATCAAGACTGGCTGCTGATTCCGCAAAAGCACGAGCCTGAGCAAGAGCTTCATTAGAGATTTGAGCTTGAGCTTGAGCGAGAGCTTTTGATGTCTCAGCTGTTATAGGAAATGTGATACCCATCTCTGCAAGCCTGAAATTAATTTTATCAAGACTGCCTACGAGTTTATAAGTGCTTGCATCTAAATTAGCTATCGGTTCATTGAACTTCTTTGCGATAGCAGCGTTCCTCGTCATAGTCATCATCTCCTCAGCAGCAGCTCTGTCAAGAGAACCCAATCCCTTCGCAACGGCTTCAATCTGCTCCTTTGTCGGTTGCCAAGCTCGTTCAGATAAGGGAATGAGCGATTCCCATTTCTTTCCTAGTGATATTGTTGTATCACTTAAGCCCTTTAAACGAACACCCGTCTTCTGATAAATATTCCATAGAGCTCGCTGAAGCTCTAGTTCTCTTTTTGTTAGGAGTTCCCCTCGCTGTAATGCTCTTGCAAAATTTTCATAAGCGTTTGCACTCTCTTTGTAAGCATTACTTTCTTGTTTAAGAATATTGACATAGTTCTGTTCTGTAAGACCTAATTCACGAATGTATTTCATACCTGCTTCATGTCGCTGGATGTCTTCCCAGCTTAATTGTGATAGATTTTCTAATTCTCGTCCAACGTTCCTTGCTGCACTAGCTACATTCAGATAGTGTTCAGCCAATGGTCGAACAGCCTGTTGCCAGAGAGCAGAGGATGCCCTAGTAGCTGCATCGGTTTGTTGTGCAAGCCGAAAGAATTGGTGAGTGGCCTGCAGGGAGCTTTGCTGAAACTCTTTAGGAATGGATAATTTTTGAAGAGCAATAGTCGCTAGCTGCCCTCTTTTAATAAGATTGCCTATTATACGCTCCGCTCGCTTAGCTGCTTCAGCCTGCAAACGGAATATAATATCCACATAAACATTATTACCGCCTACCGCTGCCATCCGTGTCTCCGAATACTATTTTCTTAGCTTGCTCGAGAGTTATATTATATTTTTTCTTAAATTCCAAATCTCGCCTCCTTAAACTATCCGTTTGAGCTTCTATATTTAGGATCTCACTCTCATTCTTCTCAATATCAGAAACTAGCACAACCAAATCGATAGCGAATCGTGTAATTGCGTCTTCTTCAAAATAGGGGTCAAGAAAATCAGATGGACGGATAGAAAGAGCCTTGCTCATACGAGCAACTATTCGGAAAAATCCTTATTTTCCTCCTTTATATTTTCTACAGATTTTACTGCGGTATCAAATCTCTCAAGCGAGAAACTCTCAAAGAGCTTATTCTGAAGGAAGACGTAATCGTCAGGTCGGATATCTTCAATTTCCCAATCCTTGCCTACCTGCGGCCAAACAATAAATTTCTTCATAAGATATTCAATGAGCTGCGGGTCATTTGGCCTGTATTCTTTCTGCTTGCTTGCAGCTACTAATAAATCCCAGGGCGATAAATCACGAACTTTAATTTTCAGCCCTGATGGAAGCTCTAATTCTTTTGGAGATTTCCACTTTTTGTATTCCTCAAGATTCATGTTCATCACCACTTATAAATTATGTCTATCCATATTTATTGTTGTTATGCTTGTGTTATGCTTGTGATATCTAATTCAGCCGTCTCAACAACAACATCATCAGGCGTAACTTCCAGCGCATAATTATAGAATTTAACACCGCTAAGATAGAATGTTTCATTTGGTTGCGGACTGATAGTCATGGAAACATTACCGGGGTGATTACCAACAGCTCCGCAAAGTTGAGCCAAGGTCATGCCTGTGCCTCCCACTTCCATCTGATCTGGAGTAAAATATCTCTCGTATCTTCCTGTGAATTCCGTTGTCCCCGTTACGATGTCAATAGGTGTCTCTTGACCGATTGCATAAATTTTATCTCGGTCGGTGGAGCTCTCAAAGGAAACTCGCCTCGCTACCGGATCCTCTTGATTATTCACCCAAACCTTGCCCTGAGTTCCTTTGCCTACATTATATGTTGCCATTTCTTAAGAAACATCTTTTTTATTTATCAATAATATCTTTATATGCTATCTTTAGAGAATAATAATTTGAACGGCTTAGATAGTGTCAATAGATTGCTTTCAAGAAGCTCCATAGCTTCCTTCTTCCAGTATTCTAAATCTTCAGGAAGACGACCACTTACTGATGCTGTTGATAATTTATAGAGATACGAAGCATAAAGCTCAGCAATTTTATCTTTCAGCTCCTCTGATAAAGAAGAGAAAATGTCCAATCCTGACCATGATGCAATTCTTTTGTTTGCGAGATCTAAAAAATAATCTATTCTTTCATCCATTCCTTCAAGATTTAGAATAAGTGCAACATTAGAAGCATTCCCATAGCTGTAATTTGCGCTCATCTTATTCTTGATAATTTTGAAAGATATTTAGCTGAGTATCTTCTTGCAGCTCTATAAATAAAATTATTAGGTTTTTTGCCGGGATGATTAACTTGAGAATAAATAAAGAACTCTTTGCCTTCTTTAAAGAAATGAAGACATTGTTTTCTCCGGGGTCTTATAATGTGTGGTTTGCAACGATTTATGATATAATGAATATTTGGAGCTCCTGATAAATCAATACGAACTATTCTTTGTGTTCCAGCTCGCTTGTAAGAGATACATCTTATTTTGTTTCTCTCTAACCATGAAATCAATCTGTTCTTTGACCATTTATTTTCTGGTTGTTTCGGGGCTTCCTCAAGAATGCATTTCCATAAATCATCAGCGCACTTTCGGCGATTTCGTTCATAATGAACTTCATAAATTTTCTCCGCAAGCTTATTCAGTGGACTGCCTCTTCTTCTTACTATAATCTGCATTTCAAGAACTCAAGAAAGTTGAATTATCCTTATCGCTGTTGTCCGCTTATGGCAGCTTGAGCACCGCTATTGCCTTGTTCCAAACGACCTTGACATCAAATCGCATCCAGACTTTAAGATTGACGAGATCGTTCAGCGGGTCTTCGATTCTGTCAGTTGTGATGTTCTCTCGAATGCCCAACAGAGCTGCACGCTGACTATCCATTACAACGGCGGCAGCCTTGTTGCTAGCATAATCAAAGTAGTCCGTCGGATAGCCAAGCACGAAAACACGCATGCCTAGTATTGGCTGTTTCAATTCCTGACTCCGAATGTTACCAGCCTCACCAATATACTGGTATGTAAAGTGTGGATCTATGAACATGTCAGCAAGAGCTTCGGGCGTCAGAATCAAAGTATCGGGCGTGAAATTGTCTCCCTTAATCGCTGATACTGCTTCTGCAATCTGTGTAACCGGCTGAGTAGAGTTCCAACTTGTATTGTGAGATGCATTTGTGACTATCTCGTCAATAGCAACCTGATTAAGTGTGTTCTCCGCAATTCTGCCTTCCTCACGAAGTAGTATTTCAACAATGTCAAAGAGGCTGTCTTCGATTAAGTCTTGTGAAATGGGAACAATCTCACCGTATTTCTTTGCAGACAGAGTAACGACCTCAAAGTCACCGACTGTTGCATTCGGGAAGGTTCCAACATCTCCAACTTGAGGCAGAACTCTTGTAGGTCTCTTCCAGACCGTTACCTTCATCTCCGGCCTGTCCATTCGAACCGTTGCTTTTCTCAGAACTTCTCGCATACACAGAGCTTCCTCTGCACCGGTGACTATCTGCTCATAAACGAGCTCTGGCACGAGAGCCGTGATGTTTGCATCTGCTTCAAGCTCAATCAACTTTCGCTCTCTCTCCTCAAGAGTCTGTCCTGACAGCGCCTTTAACAAAGCAGCAAGCTTACCCATTTCTACTCATTCTCAAATTTCAATTAAAATGTAAATTATCATTAGAAAGAACAGCCTTATAGAAGCAATACACGACCTGAACTACCTGATGCAATATTCTCCTTTGCAACACCGATAATGAATTTCGCTGTTGAACCGTCCCAGGGCTGTATCTGACCGCTGTTCGCAGGTATTACGGCATCTCCATGAGTAACATTTGCACTAGCTTTAAGATAGACTTCCGCTGGTGGAAGGACAACAGTTACCATTTCATTCGCAATTCCATCCTCGAGAGCGGCACCAATTGGATTCTCGGTCGCGTCCGCAACACCTATTTTATTATCTGCAACGAATGTAACAAGGTTTCCTGCTGAAATAGTCTCGTTTGCTTGGTATGCAACAAGCTCCTTACCCCAAAAGAGTATTTGTGTCATTTCTCCTTCTTATTTTATTTTAAATTTCATTATTGAAAGAACTAGAGATTATCATTAATAAGCCTTATTCACAATTCAAGTTCTACACGGTCGGAAACCGTGCGGACTGGTATTTTCAATTCACTTTCTACTTTCCCGTCTTTCTCTTCATCCTCGGTGGATTTTTCTATTTCCCTTACCGGTTCGTTAGCGAGTTTATTAACCGTCTCGGCGAGTTCGCTCAGTTGCGACTTGATAGCTTCTATTTCTTTATGAATATCTTCTGTGTTTTCAGCTGTGTCCATTCTTTCTGATTTACTTTCTACATTGGCTGGCTCATACTTTTCTTTCCTGTGTTTGTCTTCAGTCTGACTCTCAGACTTCTCTTCTGTCAAGGATTCTTTCTCAGTTCCCTCCTCTTTTGTTTTCTGAGCATTCGGATAGGGATACTTCGCTGGATAAGGATACTTAGCGGGATACGGGTAGCGTGCTGGATATGGATACATCGCAGGGAACGGATAAACGCCTGGCGTGGAGAACACGACAGGCATATTCGCTGGCATTGGGTAAATACTCATCTTCCCAGATGGATGAATTGCAAGCAGACACTTCGTAACAACCTCTGCGATTGTCTTTGCGAGCTCTTTTGTATCAACCTCATTCTTTTCTTTCAATTTTTCATCAAGAAGCTTAGATACAATTTCGCCGACTTTCTGTTCTAAGTCCTTGCTTATTTCTTCTTCAGCATGCGTATCCTCCTGTTCAATTTCTTCCTCTAATGCTTCCAGAGCCTCAATCTCCTCAGGCATATTGTCTTTCCGAAATTTAATATTCATTTCCTATCATTAGAAAATACTGGCTTTATTGTGAATACGGGAGTTATGCTCGCATATACATAATCACCAGGGTTTATCAGACTTTCAATCTCAAATTTTTCATCGTAGGGCAGAAGCAAGATAACATCAGAGCCCCATCTGATTTCCCCGAGTCTTTCTCCTTGACTTAAGCAATCACCTTCATCAACATAATTATTAATCATATCAACATCTCTATCTGCTATCTGAACTATTATGTAATAATACTGAAATCGAGGATAATAGATTTCTATCACAACTCGCTCATTTAATCTCTGATAGAGAGCCGCTTGTGGAGCGGGGAGTTCTTTATCAAAATACGCTCTCTCAAACGGAAGCATAGAATAATTGTCAATATCCAGGGGTTCAATTTCTCTCATAAGAGTAATGATGCCTGTTGTCGGCATGCGGTTTATATGAACCGAGGCGGCTGTCATGAAGATGCTGAGAACATAATAGTGGGAAGATTTGAATATCGGAAGCTTGACAAGCTCCACAGGCGTTATGATGTAATGTCCCTCAAATAATATCTTCTCCGTCGGCTTTACGAATGCACAATAATTAACTATACCATCCGCTGGAGCGTAGAATATGAATGGATTATAGAATGTGTGTCTGAGCGGGTCTCGGAGAAAGAATTCAGAAAATATGCTTCCCCAATCCAGCTTCTGAAACCTGTGGAAATCCGAGCTTCTAAAGAAATTGTCGCTCATTCCGTATTTGCGGAATTTAAAGAATTTCCTTTGAGATAGAAGGAAACGGAGAACAGAAACACGATTTTAAATGCCATATTATTTTGAAAACAAGCTCTCCAAGACATATAATATTTGGGAAGAAAGTTTTGCTTCTCATCGTAACATTTTCAATCACAAAAGAGAACATCTCCATTCGTATTTCCTTGATTACTCAGAGGAGAAACGCCTAAACAAGTTAGTTTGAGCTGAGAGACGAGATTTCGGGAAAAAGAAGAGCTCTCCGCTCTCCGTTTGAGCATCTCAAACTCGCAGGAAAATCGTTTTCATTCTCTATTGACAACTCATTCCTCGTGTCTATAATTGAGAGGCGCTACTAGACAGGACGCCAGAGCCCCGCTCTTCAGGAATTCAGATAAATTCACAAAGACAACCTCCATGCCCGCAAGCTCTGCGTATTGCTTAAGCTTCTCGTTCTTCGCTATTTCTATCTTTTTGTCCTCGCCCCCTAGCTCATCCACATTTGAGGCATTTATAACTATTCGCCTAAGTCTTATAGAATTGCAGATGCCTTGCATAGCATCATTATGGTCGGCTGGCAGAATCTCAATCTCTCGTGAAATCTCTTTCACTGCTTCTTTCGGAATATCATCTACAGCTACGATTGCATATTCATCGGAAAGTTTGAAGAATAAACAATCAAGATGATAGAGATACGGGCTTGTCCTCACGGGAATGATTTTATAATCAAATGCCTCTGCTAGGTATCGCTGCGCCTTAAGAGTTGAGCGCTCTCCATATCCAGCAACATAGATGTTGTCATGTATCCACTTACAATTTCCGCTTAGGAAAGGATGTCCATTTCTTCTCACTAGCAGAATGTGATCTCTCGGCACTTCAACATCATAGACCCATCCTTCGTAATTAACAACTTCAACTCGTGAAGAGCTGGAATGAACACAGACCTCTCGCCTTGGATTCAGACTAATTTCATACCATTTGTGCAGCTTATCCCCGTTTTGTTTATAATAAATCCTTAATGTTGTCCTATACCCGCACTTGAGAGCTATTTCTTGGAAATCATCGGCAAGCCGCTTGGATTTAGTTGAGAGTCTGCGCCTCCATGAGCCATCGCCTTTTATTAATGCATCAATTAAGTGCTCTAATAAGTCGGGATGCAAATTCTTAAATTCTGTTGGTATGTATTTATCACCACAGGTTCCAAACTGCCTGAAATACTCCGCAAGAATCTTCGAGCGGAAGTGTATCCCCATACAGCATCTATACGGCTTGAAACCCGCCGCTTTTACTAGCTCATATATTTCTTCATATTTTTTAGGGTTAGCCTGAGGAGACTGTGCGAGCTGAACGACGAATTCGCTCAGACTGCCCTCCGAAAGATACCAACCGAGCAATTCCATCCACTGTTCAGCTGGGAAGCGAAGAGTGCCCCATTTATTTTTTATTTCTATAAATTCGGGTTTCGGCCCATCAAATAAACCTGTTATTTTGATGTAGCAATTGCGTGGCATTTCATCGCTTCTCGTAAGACGATAGGAAGAGCCTGGATAGTGAGACTTCCAAAAACTATTGTGCCCAGGTGTTACCAGAATGTCTAATAACTTATTTTTAATATGTATCATCGGCCCTCTATGGTATCGTTTTATAAAGCGGATGTATTTACTCCAATAAAGAGTATCTGTCTTCGGATTATAGACCATCACTCTATCCTGCGAGGTAAGCTCACTAAATTTCTTCCATCCTGAGTATGTTAGAATTTCTGTCTTTTCATCGTAACATTCAGGCCAACCTTCAAAGTAAGGAGGCGCTTGATATACTTTAAATCCTAATCGTGTAAGAAGTCCAGCAACTTCTTTCTCTTCTCCTGCTCTGCCTGGTGCTCTAAAATTTGATAGAATTGCAACATCGGGTCGATGAGCTAGCACCACAAAAGAATTAATAAATGTCTGGTCTTGCAGATTTGGATTGGGAGCGAGGAGATAAACTATAGCATCCGTTGTCATCAATTCGTAGAGATTATTCCACTGGAACAGGGCTCTTCCGACATTTATGGTTGAGTTATCCTCTTCCATCCACTTGTTGTTTTTGATTTTATTGGAGAGATAGATTGGTGGGCACATTACGAATGCTGGCTTCCGAAGCGAAGAGATCCAGACCATAGCGAAACTAAATCATTTTGACTTATTTCTAATCATTAAGGATTTTTAACGGCTTTGTGGCGGGATTAGCCGGATTAGGAGTAACTGATGTCTCTATGAAATACGCCTCTTCAATCTCCGTGAAGCACACATCGCCTAAGCATATTTGTCGAATCTCATCGCCGGGCACCCCTATTTTTACTGAAAAACCAAACTCTGCTGGATTTTCAATTATTTTCTTTGCTATTGTCTTTGCGATAGGAATATCATATCTTAGCTTGGCTATTATATACCATCCTTTCTCATCTACATAGCTCTCTTTATCCTCGTGCTTCTCAAGAAGAACACCGATTTGGGTTGAAGTGTGATTCCACATGAGATTTCTGAATTCTTTTGGTGTCTGCCTAAAGCTCTTGAATATAGATTGGAGCGCTTTCTCGGAAATTCTTTCTTTCACAGCATCTATATCAGATGTAGCGGCATATCCTCCGACTATCAACTCCCTACGACTTTTCTCTATAATCTCCATACCAGAATGAGACATGCGGAATATCTTAACGGGTTGGCGAGGAATTAAGCCTAATGAGAAAAGAGGAATGTAATCAGTATAAGGCCCATAATCATTAATCGTAATATGTAAATACTTTGGCGTCTCATCATAGGGAATATTGAAGTGCGAAGAGAACGCTCTAAATAATCTAAATAAAACAGCTTCGGTGAGCGAGGGTGGAAAATCACCGGCTCTAATCACTATATCCACATCATTTCCTTCACCACGAACCACTGTGCCGCCAACAAGATAGACGAGCTCACGCAAAAGAGCTGGTTTATTAAAGCATTCTAAGACATCCTCTAGCTTGAATTTCCTGCCTGTTTCTTTACCTCCTGATGGAACGGGAAGAAACTTCGTGCTGGGCATCCTAAATTAAATCTTTCAATCGCTCTAAGCTTATCCGTTTGCCAAGACGAGTTCTGATGAATCGCTCTTCCCTAATCTCCTCCCTGTCAAATCTCTCACAGCCATCAGGAAAATCTAAACCTAAATCCTTGTAATCACCCTCACTTACACTTTCCTTCGAAATCCAACCTTTCTGATAGAGCCACCAGAAACTTCTTCGAAGAATTTCTGCATCAGCGATTAAACCAGTAAAGCGTCTCATTGTATTGGAACGATTTTATAATTCTTCTAATATCTCAACTTCGCATGGCAAGCCTTCATCATGCTTACAATGATGCTTTCTTATGATATAATGTTTCTCGGGGCCAAGCAAGCTCTTTAAATCATCCAAAACTTCTTGCTCATCTTTGTCGGTGGCATCAAGGCGAATGAAATCTAATTCCTCTCCTTCTTCTTCAATATTCTCTCGTTTTTCAATTGCTTCTAGGTAGATACGCATTCTCATCACCTCAAATTCGCCTGAAGTTTCTTTCGCTTCATTAATTGCTCGTATCTTTTCTTGATAGTGGATACAGCTACCTCCTTGCCTGATTTATCTTTCAGAATAATTTCGGCTTGCTCGTCAAATTTCTTGACAACTCTTAATATGCGTTCTTCTTCGTTTTCATCAGTGATTTCTTTGTTGATATAGTTCGGAGCAACTCCGTAATATTCAGGCGATTTAATTATCAGCCTCATGCTATCTTAAAGATTTTGGATTATCATTAAATTGTTGGTCTCGGACAAAGAATGCAGGGACGGACTTCAAAGTTTTGATAATATAAATATAAAGACTTAATCTCCTCCTTGCTCAAAGCCCTGTTGTAGATGCGGACTTCGTCGATGAGGCCGTTGAAGAAATGAGAATAAGTAGACCTTCCTACCGCTCCTATGGTATCTCTGTTTAGTGATTTCGTACTTTTGAAATAGGAACCTTCTGTGTCTAACATTCCGTCTATGTATATTTTAAAGTCTCCTGAATTATCGACCCAAGCTATAAAGTGCCAGGCATTATCAAAGGGTTCACTTGTAGTTTTTTGATGATAAAGTTCGGTAGTTTCATCATCAGCTCTGATATGGATATCCAATTTTCCACTTGTTCCAGAAACGTCCGTCCCTATCGTAAATATTGGGGTATCGCTACTTGTGCTACCTTCACTGAAAACTCTTTTATCCTTCTGACCGGGAGGTCCTTTTACCCACATAGTAATAGTGTAACTAGGTTGGTTATGGATTGCTATGTTTCCTACATCAACATAATCATCCACCCCATCAAAGCTCAAAGCCTTTCCGAATTTTCCTGTTGTCCAATTCGCTCCTATTATTTGTCCATTATTTCCGTATCGTGAGTAGTCATAAACTATCGAGCCTTCACCCTCGTTCATAGGGAGGTGCAAAACACAGGAATCATCTCTCAAAGCATATAGTGTCATTTCAGAATGCACTCTTTGAATATCCCGCTATTAATTTACAATTATACGCTGTTTCATTATTATTTTGATTGATTATCCCACATTTTATATATGCTGGATCGGGAAGTATAGAAACTGTCGCTCTCGCAACGCTCGACAAGTTGGAAGGAGCATTAAATTCAGCGTATGGTGTTATATCCCAATTTATACCATCGTAGGAAGAATATACAAAAATACGCAAGCCATGACTTTCCCATGTTACCGACATATTATATTGAGCTTCTGCTGTAAGAGATAATTTGACCACATTAGATAAATCAAGAGCTTCGCTCTCTATTTTGCCCGAAGGTTGAAGAGCTGCAGTTTCCAGCAGAACTGTCATGTTGCCTATCATTTCTACTCGGCCGGATAAAAATACAAAAGCGGACTATTTTTCTTATGAATATGTATCCCTTGCAAATCTAACTCTAAGCTCGCATCCTCACCAATTTCGCCTTCTAATAATAAATAAACTGGCTCACTCAAGACGGAGAATGTTACTATACTCCGAAATCCAGATTGCTCGTTTATTTCCTTTAAAGCAAGCCAATTGCCTTCCCTCCAAAATCCAAATTTGAGCGAGACTTCACCATCCCTTATTATATAATAATCAAGAACACCCTCTGTAAGAATTGAAGATGAAATGTTTAGAATATAGTAAAATTTGAATGAAGTCCGTTCTCTGGCTTCTATTCGCACTGAGCCACTATGATTCACTGACCAGTAAATAGTTCCATTCCCTGAAAGGCTGTATTCAAAATCATTAATAGAGGATGCTCCAGTGAATTCATTAAAATATATCAAACCACTTTGCTCTACTGAATAATCAAAACTTCCGATTTCTTCGGTTTCTCTGGGATATAGAATTATATCTTCATTTGCCTCAACGGTGTTAAGAAAGAAAAGAAGTTGTAGTCTGTCATCAGTATTCAATAGAATTTGCTTGCTTAGAGTTTCTTCATCCCTTGCAAAAGTGAACGTATCAATTTCGGATATTTCATATATATCATAGTTTGCTTCCCCAAGCTCCACTACTCCAAAACATCTCTGCCATCGTCGGTCAGTATTTTGTGTGAAAATAGGAGCTGGCGGGTCTTCAGGCACTATTTTCATCGCACATTTGCTTTTCCGAAGTATGCCATCCGTTGAATAGTGATGAAGATATTGCTGTCCAAATCTACGATAATTCTTTGTGTCTATTGCTTCGAATCCCAATTTAAATCTCACTCTCATGGCTCCGCAACAAAGGCAGAAACTACAAGATTCGTTACGCTCCCAGTAGTATTAGGATTTTGGGCTTTCGCTTTGATATACATTACATCAGGAAACATCAGACGAGTTTTCTGCACATCCTCGCCCGGTCGGCAAGGAAGATTAAAAGAAAGCAAAGGTTCTGTATCCCAATTTATAGCATCCTGCGATGATAGGATTTTTATAGTGATTGGTTTTGTTGTATCGGAGCCAAAATGACACCTTGCTGTGATGGAGAGCTTGACAATATCTAATAAAGAAATACAGTCTGATTCGTCAAGGCTCGTCTCTTCACTCGGAATAAGAATGCTCTTTTCCAGAAGTGTTACTGATTTTCCATACATTCTTCTTCGCTGATTATTGCTTTGGCTTCATCCCGATAGACTATCTCACCATCCTTATTTCGCACTTCAAGTATTACTCTTATCTCAAACGAGGTTTTCATCAAACTTCTACCTCCACAGATATTTTAAGAGTATCCTGCTCCTGAACAGGAAACGGATCTACTAACAATCTAATGAAGCCTTCATCCCGTCCATTAGTAGAATTCTTAACTATCGCAATTTCGCTTACTGTATTAGAAAATAAATCACCTCTTATTAAATCACTTTCCCAACGAACTCGCACCGTGCTATTCATTTCTTCAATTCCCGTAAAAGCGTTTTTATAAACTTTTGCTGAGCCGAGTAACGGCGAAGAGTTCGGTTCAGCCTGAAGAGTAGAATTTCCCATTCCGATTGCTTGGTAAGTGTTTGTAAGAAACTCTGCGAATTCTTTCTTAAAGGACTTGAGAACAACAGTCTGTGTGATTGCCATAATTATTCACCTAAGAAATTTTCTATCGCTTTGGTGTCGGGCTTCCAAGACCATTTCCATGTGGAATAAGACAACAAGCCAGCGTCCCCTCTAAGATTAAGATTGTTTATTTCGCCTCCAAAAGCTTTGACACGGAAAAGAGTACCCTTCGCAGAATCCCAAAGATGCACAGCCAAAAATGAAATATCAGAAGTCGTAAGAAGACAATAACCTCCATCCCATCGAGAGGCTTCAGCTTGAACATTCCTTTCCCAGATGGTATAAATTTTATTATAGCATTCCTCTGCAAGTAAAATTATAAGTTCTTTATTCGTAGTATCAACAGTAACTATATCTCCATGAGAATTTCTTGCTATTCCATTAAGAGTGCGGGACGAAGAGAAAGTTATAGTCCCTTCTTCCTCTAATTCTGTGTTGAAATATGCTAAAATGTTTGAATTCTCGCTATTTATCCAAATTCTTCCATCATCAGTTCGTGTTGCATATTGGGGCGACCAACTTAACGAGACCACTTTTGCTAAACCCTCACGATTATTCCATAGCTCTAAACGATTTGGAGATTTATTTAGAATGAGATAGTAGGGCGGATACCAATAAATCATACTCGGATTTTCATAATCAACAGAATAAGAACTCACCAGCGAGAGTTCAGACCATATATCATTTTCCCAAGTGGCTTCTACAAAAGTAACAAATCCAGGATACTGCCAATAGCAGATTTCTATTTTATCGCCGTTCTGTGCTGTTTCTCCAAGAGCGAATATAGGCGGGGATCCACCTCCTATATTATAATAAGTGTATCGCCCAGTATAAAGATTGTAAATCCATAGCCTTCCATCAATATCCCGCATCCATAGACATCCTTTATGGTCAAGATAGAAGACATAAATTGGTTTACCAGACGGCGGGAAAGCTAACCACTTTGATTTCGGACAATGAGAAATCACCATACCGTATCCGGGCGCCTGCCCTGATTTTACCGCTCCTATCGCATACCATCTTCCTAAGATGGGATTTATTGCGGGAGGATCGGGATCCGCTACTGGCTCACTCTCACTTTCTATAGCGGTTCCCTGAAGGAAAACACGAGCGCCGAGAGTGCAATTCTCAGATTTCACAACAAATGATGATGTGAAATTCCCAACCGATGAGGGACAGAATTTTATATGGAAAACTGAACTGCTACAACCTGGCAGAACCCCGAGAGTTCCTTCCCAAGAGAAATGCTCGGGGTTTCCTTCTACACCTACACTCTTAATGCGTGTCTCCACAGAATCAATATTAGTTACTATTATTGTGTGGTTTTCGCTGCAAGAATGAATTGGAATGCTTCCGAAATCAATATTTACGGGGCTCACATTAAGCATGCATAATGGCTTTTCTTTCCCTATTCCTTTAAGCCAAGCCCATTCCACTTCACAAGCATTGGGATAAACCAACAGCAGCGCTTGTTTTTCTCCTTCCGATGTCGGCTTAAAACTAATTCTAATTTCACTTTCCGACCCAGATGTGAGACTAAAAGATGAATTTCCTTCTATAAAAAAACATTCCGCATCAGTGCCTTGAATACTTAAATTGAGTAATGCTTCGCCCTTCCCTGTATTTTTTATTTTGAATTTCGTATTGCTACTTTCACCAATATATACTTCTCCAAAATTATAAGATGAAGGCTGAATTTCAATATCGCATTGCTCCCTGCCAGTTCCCTTCAAACTTGCGGTTGGATATATATCAAATCCTTCAGGTGTAGCGATAATGGAGGTGCTCAGCTCACCTTCTTTTGTCGGACAGAATCTCACTTTAATGGGATATTCTTCATTTACCATCAAATAATGAGAGCCCGCCCCGCTCGCTATCGTGAAATTTTCTTCATCTTCTAAATGAATATAGACTGTTATATTTAAGTTACCAGCATTAATGAGAGTAAGCTCTTTTTCTCCACTGCATTCGCCTACTAGAACTTCACCAAAATCTATTTCTGATGGAGAGAATTCCCCATCAAATCCCTTAATTCCTTTTCCACTTAGAGTCGCATAAACATCTGGAACTTCCCCACCTTCCCATTCGGTGTGTATCCACAAATCGCCCCTGTAATTCCTGCTTTCTCCTGGACAGAATTTCAGAGTGAATGAGTGCCAACCGCCCGGCGGTATTTTATTAGAGCCTGTTTGTGATACTATTTTAAACGCATTGTCTCCCATTACGCTAGCAGAAATATAACCGTCTGCATTGCCTACGTTTTTCACAGTGAAATTTTGCGGTTCAGAACAAGTTTTTTCATATACCTCACCAAAATCAAAACTTGAAGGAATGATTTCAAATTTAGGTGCGGGAGGTGGAGGTTCCTCTCCTTTGCCTATTAAAACAGCCGATAATCCTTTACAGATGTCAGGAGTAATCACGAGATAAGCTGTATGATTACCGACTGATTTCGGACAGTATTTCACTTTTATGGCTTCCGAGCCACGAAGAGGAAACAAACCTTCAGGCTTTTCGGTTATAGTAAAGTTATCTACATCACCCTCTAAACTGATAGAAATTCTTGCTTGATTTCCGCTTATGTGTGTGAGGGTGAAATTCACCTCATCCGAACAACTGTTTAGCAGCTGCGAACCGAAATCGTATTGAAGGGGTGTTAGATTAAATTGACAAGGAATAAGCGACATTCCCACTAATTTCGCCGAGAGATTATTTGCTTTTGGAGAATAGGGTTCTATTGTTAAAAAAGCTTCTTTCTGACCGCCACTACTCTTCGGACAGAATTGAACCTCTGTATTAATGTAAGAATTTGGCGGAAGAGATTGGTCGCCCTCGCCCTCCAATATCAGAAAATCAGATGCATCCTTACCCCTAATGCTTAGCGTGAAATTTATAGTTTCGCTTCCAGAATTATAAATCGTAAAGTTTTTACTATCCGAACATTTCCAATTAACGACTGCATTTCCAAAATCATAGCTCTCAGGCTCAAGTTTCAATACATCACCGATGGAAATCGCTATTCCATGAACAACGACTTCAACATCATTACAATTTAAACCCTTTACTAAAATATTTGCTGTAAAATTACCGGGCTTTTCGGGGGCGAACTTTACATTATAAAATCCCATGTAGCCCGGTCTCAATGTAATGGTGGTATTTATAATGGGGACGCCTGCGAGTTCAACAGAAAAACAATCGTCTCCTGAAATCTCTAATTGAAAATTAGCATCAAGACATCCTATACTCTTAATGGAAAAATATTCTTCCGCTTCGCTTCCTACATACGTATTGGGGAATTCAATATCTTGCGTTCCGATAACTTCAATATATGGTGTTGTGTATCGAAGGCAGCCATGTCCATGTAAATTTGCGGTTACATTTATGTAATCACTACCCTCAGCTTTCACCTCAGCACATAGATAAGCTTTTAAATCGCCCTCCTCAACCGGACAAAAGCGAACTCTAATAGTCTCTTGACTTCCGCTATAGAGAGTGCCGTCGAATCCCTCAATTAACTCAAAATTTTTTGATTTGTCTCCTTGTATAGAGATAGAGACCTCAGCGTTTTCGTCACCTATATTTTTTATGTTAAAGGGCACTGTGTCTCCGCAGTATCCTATTTTCTGATTGCCGAAATTGTATTCCCAAGGCTCGAAAATAATGGCTGATTTTCCCTCACCCTTTATACAGAAAGAGTTATTACAGGGCTCAAGCTTTAGAAATGCAATCTTTTCGCCAGGTGAAGTTGGAGAAAATTCCACTATCGGAAAAACAGAGCGCAGAGCTGGTATTTTTTGAACTCCTCCGCCAGAAACTAATCTGAAATCGCTATCGCCTTCAAGCTTTATATTAACATACACATCTTCAGAATAGTCATTGGAGACAATAAAAGATGTAGTCTGATTTTGTCCTACTAAAACTTCTCCGAACGAAAACTCGTCGGCAGGACCAGTTGATGGATAAATATGTAGATATTCACATGGAGGTAATTCCGAGGAGCCAAGCAGATAGCAGTAATCCCAATAGCCATTATCACAACTTATATTCAGCTTAGCGGTCTGATTACCTAAAACCTGCGGGTTCCATCTGATTTTAATATTCTTCTGCTCGTGAGGTTGAAGAGTAACCTTTCCTTTCGGTCCCTCTATTATATCAAAATCCAGAGCATCGGGGCCGTCAATCCAAATATCAGCATTCAGCTCTTTGTCTATATTATTCTTGACTTTGAAGTCAGCCTCTTTGCTTTCATAAATCCTAAGCGTCCCGAAATCATAGTATTTGTAAGGCTCAAGCATGCGATCTATGCAGGAAACATGAATAGTCCAAAAAGCACCTTCCCAAGGCAAAAAGGATGTAAATGTGCAATTATTACAGCGGTAAGGATTGCATTTCATCATCACATAAATAGTATAGTTCCCGGTTGACTCTTCTGAGTTAAATTTGACAAAGATGCCATATGAATACGAGCCTCCTATCCAATTTTTATTTGGCTCTCGTTTCACCCACGGAGAACTCCAACCCTGATAATATTGGAATTTATCTACATCGCCCCATGCCTCTATACGATACTTAATTGTATTCGGATCCGAATAGATCGGAGCATGCCAGCCCTCGTCGTATGACCAATCTTGTTCCCATTTACAAATCTGGAACGCTTCGGTCTCCTCTCCTCTCGGTATCACACCAAAATTAATAACATAGGTGCTCTCCTCACCTCGTTTTTCGCATAAATTACGAAAACGAGCTGCACAGCCGTCGCCCCTCTCAACCGTAGTGCACCAAACATTAATATCTGCATAACCATGATCTCGGGTGCACCACCAGCCGGGCGTCGGTGGAGCGGGCGCCAGCTCAGGAGGAACAGGATGCTCTTTGCCCTCTATCACATATTGCTCTTTTCCCCTCTGAACAAGAACTCCAAATTTCGCTTTCTGTTCCGTCATAATATTTTTATTCTTTTGAATTCTTGACCAGTTTCTATTATCTTAACATCCACCGTGCCGTCTCCATAATCCTTTGTGATAATCACAGGCACCATCCCCGTCGCTGAGGTTGGCAGTATCTTCAAATCGGCAGGAAGAGCGCCGGGATATTCCTTCGCTATGCTCTTATATATCTTATCAACAGTTGCATCAGCTAATCGCCTGAAGGGATTTTCCTCAGCCACAAATGGATGCGATAAATCATCCCAAGAAGCTAATCTCAAAGTCATTTGGGGTTCCATACCCGCTTCTAATCGGAATGAAGCTTGATAGATGCGGAGAACTAGCCAATCAAGAACCTCCCCAAATCCCTTCAACTTAATATTATATCCTGGCAAATAAGGTTTGGTTAGAGTTCTCCGTTTCAAATTGAGAGTTACTAAAGGAGATATGCTTTGAAATCGTTCTAAAAGAGTTTGAGATAAGGTAGAAGCAAGACTTAGCTCTAAATCCGATGCTTCATAAACAAACTCTACCGGCCTCTCGACACCATCCTTTAATCTTGGTGATTTTCTTTCTGCAAAAATATATGACCAATCAGAGCCCGAAGACATACCAGTAACCTTTACATCATTTATGTTTGTATACGGTCCTCTATCATAATACATTTCAAAGGAAATAGTATCCGAATCTGACACTGTAAAGAGGTCACCTATTCGGTCAAATATATATTGTAAATCTTCTTCAGGCTGAAAATACATTCCATAATAGGAAGAGTATTCAATTGGATAAAAGAAGAAGCTCATATCATATTTATCACAAATTGCAAGGAGAGCATCCCAAAGGGTATGCCGACCGGGATTAAAAAGCAGAGGAAGATATTTGCCTTCTTCTGGATTACGCCAATCTTCCAACGGCACAAGCGAACTATTATCCCTATCAAAATCTATACCCGTCTTACTTCTTGAATTAGCTCCCCCGCACCACTGCTGAAAAATCACTGTAGGGTCGTCGGTATATCCAGCCTCAAGAAATGAAGTCTCATTCGGAACATATTGTTTGGTCAAATACCAAGGAATTGATTTAGCAATAAATTGTGTTGTAGGCGCCTGTCCAGCTCTTTGAGAATAGCGATAAGAAGTTATGACACCCCTGAATATTATCTGGTCGCCCCACTCTATTTCTATCCGCTCTAAGTCTTTTGGGTCTTTCCAGCCAGCAACAGTAATAGAGCAAGTGTCTATATCCATCCAAGTCTGAGTAACTTCCACTGAAATTGTCTCGGTGAGATATTCAACCATTATTACAACGAGAATTTTAGAACACCTGGTTGAAGAATGTATGCCTCTATCACATCAAATATTGATTTTGCAATATCTAAAAGGAATTCTCCGCTGGCATCATCTATTATTAATTTCAGTAATCCGAGATAGCTCTTTTCTAGCTCACTGACAAGAAATAGATTTAAGTTTCTATCTAATCTCACGATACTTTGCAAATCATAATCAAATTCTGGCGAAATACGGAGAGAAATTATCTCAGGTGAAGAAATATAACTTGTCCTGAAGGAGAGAGCAAGAAAGACAATATCTGGGGTTCGTAGTTTTTCAAATATCCTAAAACCAATTAATTTCCGTCTGAGTGCGAAAAGATTATTTATATTGCGTAACGAAGTTTCAAGAAGGAGCGGATAGATGAATGTAAGACTTAATTTAAATGGCTCCAGAAATGGAGTTACTTCATCTTCATCTTCTCTATAATATTTTGAAGAGCGAAGAGCGACAAGGGATGAGAATACTAAAGATGCTCGATTTATGGGCAAAGAAATATATATGAAATCGTAGGGTAGAAGAAGAGCGATCATTTGCTTACTTATTGAAATCACATCACTTTGTATGAGTAACCGAGAGGGAAAGCCAAAAGCGAAAACAGAAAACACGGGAAAAATCCAGAAAGCATCGAATTCATTTTTTATTTCAGAATAGACCCGTGAAACATATTGAAGCACAAGCTTTTCATTAACTTCTGGTGTCGCCTCATTCGTAATAAAATTAGAAAGAAATTTAAACGCAAAATACGAGCTTTCTTTTTCTTCGAAAGAAAAATCCGAAAACAAAAGGGCTAGGAAAGGCTGTTCAAAAACTTCCCGTTTTAATAATATAGTAGTATGTCTTTGCATAAGGAAATCTTCCCAAGAGCTAATTCCCATGAGTAGACATCTAGCCTGCTTATCATAAATAGAAGAAGCATGAGACACTGCAAGTGGCGCTAATAGTGTATGCGAAATAATCTCTCTTTGCCACTGAGACCACTCACATAAAAAATATGTATTTATGAATTCCCACAAATTTTTCGTGAGAGAGCCGACATTAACAAATGCTAAATCTAAAGGTATCGGCTTGTATATTTCTTCAAGAAATAAAGGATAATACCGTCGCCTGAGCCATCTGCTGTGCCTCATGCTCTTTATGGGAGTTTTAGTCGCAAAACAAAACGCTGTGGATAGCGACTTATGTTTTCAATCTTGAATGGTTTTTTGAAAGTGCCTCTAAACATCATTTCATTCGCACTATTAAATAATCCCATTTCCTTTACCTCAAATGGAATATCTTCTGGAAAGTTAAAGGAAAAGTAAATAGAATCCTCTAAGCGATAAATAGTAATTGGATAAGTTATTTTATTAGCACCTTGTAAATCTGTCTGATCTCTACTTGCGGGGACATCCGAATCACCAAATGCTATTTTTGCAAACCCTTTATCTTCAAGGGTTAATACCTCAACAGCCCGTTTGGTGAATGCATAAGTAGCAAACATCGTTCTTCAAGATTTCTGAGCTTAATCCATTCCTTAATATCAAGATTTGCGAGAAATTCCAGAAGCAAACGTGTAAGCGGAGATAATGTCTCTATAGTAT
>Ga0190367_1000250_pt1 | contig 41279 bp, 42 predicted proteins | sample 4872181011_MG_FD_171838 | JGI IMG/M metagenome (GOLD analysis project Ga0190367, IMG submission 171838) | Hydrothermal vent microbial mat bacterial communities from Southern Trench, Guaymas Basin, Mexico - 4872-18-10-11_MG | ecosystem: Environmental > Aquatic > Marine > Hydrothermal vents >... | reverse complement strand
GTTCATCGGTCTCTACTTGGACCACCGCCCCTTTACGGGTTTTACCCCGAGGGCTAGGTCCGCTAGGCGGGTCTTGAGAATTATATTGTTCTAGCTTTTTAATTTCCTTCTCTTCATCAGTGAGAGGAAGATTCATCAAAGCTCAGTGCGACCGAAAGTTCATCACTATTATAGAGTACTCTTTTTAAAAGATTCATAAAACCTAAGTTTGAACTTAATGTTCAGTCACGATTTTAAGATTGAAATGTTAATGAAGGCTGTCAAAATATACTCACCTACAGGTCATGAAAGAGAGCTAAGTATCTTTTTGAAAAATTTTCTCAAACACTACTGTAACGATGTGTTTATTGATGATGTTGGTAATATAATTGCCATTAGAGGTAGAGGAGATCCAACTCTTTGGCTTCATGCGCATATGGACACTGTTCCTGGCTATTTAGAGGTCAAGTTAAGTAATGGTAAGCTTTACGGTAGAGGTGCATGTGATGATAAGGCATCACTTTTAGCTATGGCTTTTGCTTTCCTAGAAGTTGAGGAAGTTAGAGGAACTTTAATGTATGTAGGTGTTGTTGATGAAGAAGGAGATAGTTTAGGTACTAGATACTTAATTGAAAATGCAGGTAGAAGCATACCTAAACCTAACGCTATCATTATTGGTGAACCTACAGGTCTTGACAAAATAGTAACTACTTATAGAGGTGGTTTTGTCGTTAAGATAAAGGTGAAGTCCCGAGGTGGTCATGCATCAAGCCCTACTACTACTATTAATCCTATAGTTAGAGTCTATGAGATTTATGACAAGTTATGTAGACTGTTAAGTGTAGGAAATGTTTATGACTCAATAAACATAACACCTACGGTAATTAGAGGTGGTGATTTTGAAAATAAAATACCAACCATGTGTGAGATGATTTTAAATATCAGAATACCTCCAAAAACTAATTGTTTAGAAGTCTTAAAAAAACTTAACGGATTTATTGAAGAGTTAAGTATTGATAATTCCATATCAGTTACCTACTCTAGATGTATCGAACCTATAAATCTACGTATTGATAATCCCATAGCTAGAGCAGTAACTAGAGCTATCATTAAGAAACTGAATATAAAACCATTACCTGCAAGAAAATGGGGAAGTTGCGATATGAATGAATTGGTAGTACTCACTAAAGACATGGTAGCTTACGGTCCTGGTGAAGGTGAGTATGCTCATAGTGACGAAGAGCATGTGAGTATTGACGATTATCTAAAAGCGATCGAGGTTTATAAAGAGGCAGTTAAAGAGTATTACATAATCGTTGAGAAGAGATCTAGATAATCAGTATGGACATAAACTAACTCACCCTTAACAAAAGTAGCAACTACTCTTCCTTTAACCTTAAAATTTATGAAGGGTGAGTACTTAGCTTTCGATTTAAATTCTTCAGGATTAATCACATAATCTTTCTCAGAATCAATAATGGTTAAGTAGGCATAATTATTAATACTCACATCAATATTTACGTTTAAGAAGTTTGAAGGATTGATTGAATACAGTTTTAATACATCTCTAAAGCTTAATATCTGATTTTTCCATAAAGTTAAGAGTAATGGTAATGTAGTTTCAAGACCTGGAAATCCTGAAGGACATCTTGAATATTCACTACACTTTTCTTCAACACTATGAGGTGCATGATCACTGACAATAAAGTCTACATGACCTTTAGTTAAGTAATCTAGAAGTTTAACTCTATCTTTAACATCTCTAAGTGGCGGATTAACTTTACAATAACCTGAAACATTCACTCTGTCTAGACATTCATCTTGACTTAGAAGTACGTAGTGTGGTGTAGTATCTATTGTAATGTCTATGTACCTTCTAACAGGATTAACACAATCAATAACGTCGGGTATCGATGTATGTGTGATGTGTAGTTTAAAACCATACTTTAGAGCTAGTTTGATCATTGAAAGTGTAGCTACTATTTCAGCTTGTCTACATCTAATCTTATTGTGAAATTTAAAATCGTGAATATATCTACTATACATTATCATATCAAGATCTTCACAGTGAGTTATAATGATTAAATTGTACTTTCTAGCTAATTTTAGTAATGACATTATGTGTCTATGACCATACTCTACCCAATCTTCAGGATATATTTTAATACTCTTAACTCCAAGTTTAACCATCTTTTCAATTTCATTCAGATCTTCAGGAACACCAACATGTACTTTATATATGATTTTAAGTTTCTTAGCTAATTCTAGTCTTCTTAATAATACTTCAAGGTTATTAATTCTTGGTCTAGTATTTGGCATATCACCAATTGCAACAACACCGCCCGCAAAGGCAGCTTCCTCACAAGTCTTTAGAGTCTCTTTATGACTTTCTTGAAAATCTCTACAATGTACATGAGCGTCAACAAATCCTTGGCAAATAATGAATTTTTCTGGTAGGTTTATAATTCTATATGAGCTTTTACTGTAGGTTCCATCTTTGATATCGACTATCTTGCCATTATTAATAATTATGGATTTTCGTACAAATTTGTCATGATTAAATACTTTGCCAGTGATTATGAACTTACTTGTCATGAGATATTCCAATACCTCTTTAAAATACTTTTCAACTCCTTAATTACTTCCTTAACTCTCGATTTAATTCTAGGTGTAGCTTCAGTTTTATCTTCATTAACTGTGTACTCCATACCATTCATTAAACAAAGTAGAATTTCAGAACCTTTACTAAGAACATTAAAGTTATATCCACCTTCAAGTACAAATCCTAAGCCCTTAACGTACTTACCTACATATCTTTTAAGTACTGAGTATACGAGTTCGTAACTATTTAATGATAAGTTAAGATTTGCAAGCAGATCATCTTTATGTGCATCAAAACCAAGAGATATAAGTATGAATTCTGGCTTATACTGTTCAATTAATGGTATAATTATCTCACTAACAACATCTTCATAAGTATCATCACTAGTGCCTGGTGGTAATGGTATATTAACATTATATCCCTCACCTTCACCTTCACCAATTTCGTAAACTCTTCCTGTGCCTGGATATATTGTTAATGGGTCTTGATGTGTACTTATATACATTACTTGAGAATCTAGATAGAAAATTTCTTGAGTTCCATTTCCATGATGAACATCAATATCTAGAATTAATATCCTATTAAACTTTTTACGACTTACAAGGTACTTAGCACCTATAGCTACATTATTAAATATACAAAACCCCTGTGTAGGTGCCGTTAAGGCTCTACCATAAATACCTGCATGATGTCCTGGAGGTCTCACGGTAGCGTAAAATCCTGAATACTCACCTCTTAGAACAAGTTCAATACCTGTAATTACTGCATCTATAGCTGTTAATGCTGCATTGCAAGTACCTGAACTTACATACGTATCTCCATCAATCATTATGGGTTCATTAATTTTCTTAGCCTCTTCACACATACCTAAAACAACATCTACATATTTCTTATCATGAACAAGGATAGCAAAGTTTTCACCACTTCTGTGCGGCTTAATAGTGGATACTCTACCTATAATCTTCTTGTCATTAAGATGTCTCCATATATGTTCAATTCTTCCAGGGTTTTCAGGATGATATGTTGGTGGTTTATGTTCTTTAAAAACTTCATCATAAATTAGGCAAAACTTCACGTACAAGTTAAAGAAGGTTTCAGCTTTTTATAGTTTTCACATACCATAATAATGATCTTATGAAACTAGTTGAACGTTGAGATAGTCACGATATTGAAAGTAAGTAATTTACAAAAATACACATAGTCATGCAGGATGCTAGTAAATTAATTTTGTCTAATTCCCTTATTAGTAATTACGTGTTTCTACTGAAGTAGGGGTTGTATGATTCTAGGTAAAAGAAAGAGAAGTATTGAAGATCTCATAAGAATACTCGATGAAGAAAGAGAACACTTAGATAAGATTAATAAAAGAGAAAGAGAGGAAGAGTATAATCACTACAATTCAACATTAAGATTAAGTGAGTTAAAATTTAAAGTTCAAATTGAAAATCTTGAACAACTTATTAGAGAAATAAGAAGCTTAAGAGATGAGATTAGAGAATTAATTGAAACTATTAGAGAAGTGTTTGAGAAAGAGGAAGTTAAAACTTAGAGTAATAATTGTCTTCATGAGTTTAGAATAATAATGTTTAAAAATTATTTAAGAGATAGATTAATCGATACACATGCTCACTATGGAGACAATGATTCTCATACTTGTGGCACTTGTCATACTGCTCATTTGGGGACCTTCAAAAATTCCAGGCCTTGCTAGAGCTATAGGTGAAGCCATTAGAGAATTTAGAAGAGGTTCTAGAGAAGTTATTGAGGAGAAAGAAGAGAAGAAGGAAAGTATTGATCCCAAACTTGTCGAGCTAGCTCAAAAGCTAGGCATTGACATCAAAGGTAAAACTCAAGCACAAATTTTAGAGGAAATAAATAGAAAACTCGAAGAGAAGAAAACATCACAGCAGTAATGCTATATCTTTAACAAATTTCTCAATATCTTGAATTCTAGGTTTAGGCATTACTTTCAAGATCTTAGAGTTTCTATTTCTAAAAATTCCAACCCACACATTATTGACAGAATACTTAATATAGACTTCTACATCACCAATTTTCAACCTTACATCATAGTTTCCATCTAAAGCTAGAGTTTCCGCAAGGTCTTTATATACTTCCTCAATTACGTATCCATTAACTCTCAGCATTCTACACTAAACTTATCTTGATAAAGATTTTATGAATTAATTTCAGTCTTCCCTCTATCTCAACCAATATTATGAATTATTGTGTACTGACCTGTAAAGTACTTCAATAATTCTTGATTATGTATTTCAAGTATAGCTTGCAGTTTCTTAAAGCCTATAAAGCTTGTTATGAGTTTAGCCATATATTCAGCACTCTTACTATCTAGACAGTAATCGGCATTATCGATGATGAGTATTGATGGTTTTTTAAGAATTATTAATTGTGAACCAATACTTAATATGGTTTTAGCATGGCAGGGAAGTTTACTTGAAATTTTACCTCTCTTATCGATATACATTAATCCTAATCCATCACCAATCCATCCAGCCTTAATGTTCTTAAATCCTAAATTTCTCATAATCTTTCTAAGAATATTTAGTTCACTACTAAGTGATGGGTTTGTGTATATTTTTGAAAGTATAGGAATTGTGTACTCTCCGTGAGTACCTACGAAGTCCGTATTAACGTTAAGATCCTTAACGTGAACATACTCGTCATAATCGATGTATGGTCCTAACTTAACTATAGAGATTTCCCGTAAATATCTACTTAATGTATCTATGAGATTCATAAGTGTTCCATACTTTTCAGCTACGTTACCTACTAATTCAATTGATGTTGTACTTCTTGGTTTTAATGATCTAGAGTCTAGAATTTTACTTCCATCAACTATCTCAACCTCTATGGGTATTTTAATTCTTGATTCATTATTAGATTCTACAAGTAGTATCACTTCCTCACCATTAATCTTGACTAATTGTCTAAACTTACCTCTATGATACTCTAAGACTATACTTATCTTATCATCGATCCATGTATGGTTAAGACTGTTAAGAAGGTCTTGTAAGATTCTTCTATACTTTTCATCAATTACTATCTGGTACTCAATATAGAACTCATCATTATGATTAACTTTTCTACCTAAATTGTTAAAGAGAAGCGTGATAGCATCCAGAACACTTGACTTTCCTGAACCTGAACTTCCTGTAATAATGGTTAATGGTGCTAAATTAAGATTGAGATTAAGTCCTCTATACTTATCAATTACGATTTTTGAGACTATCATGATTATGAATCTATGTTGAAGTTTTATATAAGTTACAACATGGTACTTAACGTTACATTTATATACTTATAATGTAGTCTTCATGCATGAATTTAGACTTAATTCCTGACCCCATACTTGGTGTTGCAGGACCTGCAAGTATTCATCCAAGAGTAACTAGAGCCTTAACTAGATTAACAAGTCATAGATGTGCTCAATTTAGAAGACTATACAGTGAAACTATTGAGTACTTAAGACAAGTAATTAAGACTAACGGTGAGGTATATCTACTAACTGCAAGCGGTACAGGTGCTGTAGAGGCTATGATTATGAATCTGATAAGACCTGAAGATACAGTAATCATTCCTATTTTTGGAAGTTTCAGTAAGAGACTTGCAAGACAAGCTGAGAGAGTGTGCAAGAATGTAGTAACTATAAGCTATAGTTTTGGTGAAGTACCAACTTTTGAAAAGATTAAACATGATGTTGAAAGCCTAAATATTAAGAACATAGATGTAGTCGCACTTGTATATAATGAAACTAATCCAGGAACTACTTTGAGAGATTTACCAAAAATTGCAAAGTGGTTTAAAGATAAAGGAGCACTTGTACTTGTTGATAATGTATCTGCACTTGGTGGTGATTATTATGAAATGGATAAGTGGCATATCGATGTAACAGCCTCAAGTAGTCAGAAATGCTTAGGTGCACCACCGGTTATGAGCTTTATTGCCGTAAACGATGAAGCTTTAAAGAAGATTGAAAATAACTCGACACAAACTACATATTTTGACTTAAAAATATATAGAAAATTCAGTCAGAAAATGGAGACACCCTTCACTCCTTCAGTAAATTTAATTTATGCGCTAAGGGAAGCTTTAAAGATCATAATTACAGAGATTGGTCTTGAAAACTGGATTAGGTGGCATTTAGAGAGAGCAAGAGCTATACATGAATCTTTAGTTAGTGTTGGTCTTAAACCGTATGTAGATAATGGTAATTATAGATCTAATACTGTACTACCATTCTATTATCCTGAAAATATTAGCTCTAAAGAATTCATCAATAGACTTGAGAGAAAGTACTATACCTTAATATCTGACGCTATGGATGAAATTAAAGGTAGAGTATTTAGAGTTGGAAATATGGGATATTTAACACGCAGAGAAGTATTAACACTAATAACATCCATAACAGCCATATTACTTGAGTTGAATGTTAAGGTCGATCTTAATGGTCTTGAGAAAGCTTTGAGAATCATAAACAATTACTGGGAGCCATTTACTGAACATTTATGAAAGCTCCCACTAATTAGAACTTCACTTACAATCATTAGGTAAAGCTTATAAACAGTTAGGTAAGCCTAACACTGAGTTTTAGTGAATTTAACAAGTTTAAGAAATGTTCCAGAAGGAATGTACGTTAGGATAGTATCACTAAATTGTGGTAGAGGTGCCAGAGTTAGACTACTACAGATGGGCTTAGTACCGGGAGCTGTGGTCAAAGTTCTCAACAATTCTTGGGGTCCACTCATTATTGAAGTTAACGGTACATTGATAACTATCGGTAAAGGTCTTGCAAGTAAAGTTCTTGTTGAGGTGCTTAGCTGATGAGTAAGGAGAGAGAAATTGTCATTGCACTAATAGGTCAGCCAAATACTGGAAAATCAACACTTTTCAATATACTTACAAGAGGTAATGTTCATGTAGGTAATTGGCCAGGCAAGACTGTTGAAATTAATTTAGGAACTGTGACTTATAAGGATTATAAATTGACCTTCATAGACTTTCCTGGAGTTTATGGTTTGAGCTCATCATCTATTGAGGAGATAATTACTAAGAATTACTTAATGATTACTCAATGCTTAAAGTATTGTACTTTCAAGCAAGTATGTCCATTTAGTAAAAAGTTTACAAACATCAAGATACCCGATGTCATTGTTATTCTTACCGATGCTACCAGTTTAAGAAAGAGTCTATATCTAGCTATATCCGTCATGGAAATGACAAGTAATGTTGTCCTAGTTGTCAATAAGATTGACATGTGTAGTGTTGATGTTGAGAAATTATCTAAAATACTCAATGTACCTGTAATTCCAATTTCAGCTCTCAAGAATTGGGGAATTGATAAGTTGTTAGAAGCCATCATTAGCGTTTATGAAGGCAAGGTTAAGACTAGACCTATAGAAGTACCATATCATAGCCTTGAAGTATATCTAAGTAAGGCTAGTGAAATTATGAGAAAACTATCACTACCTGTAGAGAAGTATTCATCAAGATGGATATTTATGAGACTTCTTGAAGATGATGAAGATATAATTAACATATTGAGAAGTATTAACGTTGAAGTTTATAATGAATTGTTGAAAATAGTTCATGAAGTTAAGTCTAAAATATCAAACATCTTAGATCTTATTGTTAAGTATAGGTATGACTTTATTGATAAGATTTTAGAGAAGATTAATTATAAGTATACTCCTAAATTATCAAGAATTGATAAGATATTTATTTCAAGAATTGGCATATTTCTCTCAATTTCAATTCTACTAACCATCTTTCTGACAGCATTTACAGTAAACACAGGTTTTCCCTTAAGTACTTTGTTGAGACTTCTTGGTAATCATGAACTTGCGGATCTAGTAGAGTCTTATGCTATTTCTAGCATTCTGGATAACGTCTTAAGTAGTATCATTGAGAGTGTTAGAATTGAAAATCCAGTAATTCATGGATTAATCATCGATGGTATACTTAGTGGTGTCTCGACAGTAATTGTATTCACACCACTCATCTTCATAATAATGTTATTAATTAGTGCCCTAGAAGATAGCGGTCTTTTTGTAAGACTTGTATGGTCTTTTGAGCCAATACTTAGTAAGTTCGGTTTAAGTTCAAGAATTATACTCATACTATTAACATCACTTGGATGTAATGTTGCTGGTGTTTTAGCTACGAGAACTGTATTAAGTACTAGAGAGAGAATAGCATTACTTTACACACTATCTTTCATTCCGTGTCAAGCAAGACTAATCGTTATTCTAGCTCTTTCTTCAATAATTTTTAACAACATGTTGAAAGCTATATTACTAGTTAGCTCTATATACATAATTGGAATTATACTTTACGTAACATTATCATCAATCATTGTTAAGTATGTATTTAAAGAAGAATCTGTAAGTGTTATTGATGTACCTACCATTAAAAGACCATCACTTAGAGTAATTACTTGGAATTCTTGGATAAGTACTAAGGAGTTTCTAAAAAAGGCAGGAACTATTATAGTACTTCTCTCAGCCATAACGTGGGTATTTACTCACTTCAATATTCATGGATATGTTGAGAATGTTAATGAAAGTTTTGCAGTAATTATTGGTGAGTTTTTAAGACCGTTACTAATTCTAATCAATATAACTACGGATATAATTTGGAAAATAGGTTTAATCTTAATTAATGGCTTCATAGCTAAGGAAGGACTTCTAGCAACAATTGCTAGTCTAGGTACTAGTCTTGAAGAGTCTTGGAGCTCTCTATCATTAACTTTAGAGCAGGAAATTGCATTAACATTCTTCATGATGCTTTACATTCCATGCTTAGCAACAGTTGGTGCTGTATATAAGGAGGTTAAGTCTGTGAAGATAACTTTAAGCGTAGTACTCTTCACCATACTCGTAGCCTTAACAGTTATGTACTTGACTTACCTAATCTTGCTTGCGCTATGATTAAGCATTACTACTGATGATAGTATAAAGCCTGAACCTAAAATCTCATTAATACTTGGAATACTACATGTAACTATGTCAGTAATCACTAATGCTGATACAGACTCTACAGACAATGCAATGGCAACTTGAGAAGCCGTTAAGTACTTATGTGATGATGCTTCAAGAAGATATGGAACAATACATACTAATGCAAACATGGTATAAAGTACTAGATGCGCTCTTATAATTACGAATCTTATGAATAAGTTTCCTAAAAATGAGGATGCAATTATGGATACTATCAGTGTCGAAAATGCTTGAAATGCATTAACAGTAATTACATTATTTTTTGAGCATAAAGAGTTGTAAATAATGACGTAAATAGCATATAGTAAAGAGCATAACAGTGCAAGAGCAATATATGGCATGGAGCATGATTGCGTAGTAGGTGTGGATATCATGTAGAGACCAAGCATGGTAAGTAAGATGTTGATTATTAATGACGTGCTTACTTTACCGTGACGGAGGTGCTCAATTATGAAGATAAATATGGGATACGTACTTACTAGAAAAGCTGCAATTCCAACATTCATATAGTTAAATATTATGGATATTAAGTACATACATGCATAATTAATCAATCCAAGCACTATTGAGAACAATGCTAATGTCTTGGTTACTTTAAGAGATCTGCTTAACATCAATACCGGTATGTGGTAGATAGTCAACATCAAGTATAGCCCAGTAGTAACTGTAACATGATCATTCATACATACAGTTAAGGCTAGTTTAGTCATTGGATACGTTAATCCCCACAAAAGGCCAGCAGTAACTGCATATATGACGCCAATCCTCACTGCTATCACCTTGACGTTCAGAATTAACCTATTTTTGTGAGAGTAATATTTATAAACTTAATATTAACACTTCTATATAAGTCTTTCTATATTTGTTATGATAATTTATGACAAGATCACTTTACACTTAACTGCATAACCTATATATACTTCAGACATGGTAATACTCATCTGTGAGTATTAACATACGTTTTGGAACTGACGGTGTTCGTGGAATTATTGATCAAGACTTTAATGAACTTACAGTTGCTTTAACTGTTGAAGCCACATTGAGATATTGGGCATCTAGGTATGGTGTTAATAAGGTACTTATAGGCTATGACACTAGGTTCAAGTCTAGAGATTACGCGCTAGTTGCAGGTAATGTAGCTAGACAGTTTGGTCTTGATGTTTCAATAACTATTGAACCAACACCTACACCTGTCATCTCGTGGTTTTTAAGAAAGTACAAGTATGACTTAGCAATACAGATAACAGCTAGTCATAATCCTCCCGAATATAATGGTGTGAAGATCATTAATCAATATGGTGCTTCAATACTCGATGAAGATACTAAAGAGATCGAGAAGATCCTAGGAAGAGAATTTCAGGACATTTTAAAAACAGTATCTAACCTACCATTAAGACCTATAGACTATGTAAATCCAAGATTTGAATATATTGACTACATCGTTAGTGAAGTTGAAGTTAAGTTCAAACCTGTAAGAAAATTAAAAGTAATATTTGATCCCATACATGGATCTTCAATAGGCTATACTGACGAGATTTTGAAAAGACTTGGTATGGAAGTAACATCTGTACGTAATAACTATGATGTAAAGTTTGGCGGAACACTACCAGACCCTGAACCTGAGAATGTTAAGAAAATGATTAATGAGGTAGTTAGTGGTAAGTATGATTTAGGAATTTCACATGATGGTGATGCTGATAGGTTAGCTATAGTTGATAGGAAGTTGGGCTATATTTCAGCAAATACATTGCTATGCATAATTACTTACGAATTTGCTAAAAGAGGAATTTTTAAGAAGGGAATTGCAAGAACAGTCTCAACAACACATTTAATTGATGATATTGCTAAAGATTTTAATCTTAAAGTGATTGAGACACCTGTAGGTATTAAGTACATAGCTAAACTACTGATTAATAATGAAGTTGATGCAGGCGGTGAGGAGAGTGGAGGTATTGCATTTTCATGGCATATACCTGAAAAGGATGGTATATATACTGCAGCATTAGTAACATCAATAACAACAAGAGTAGAACTGCAAGACATTGTTAAAGAAATTGAAAGTAGATACGGTGCTAGATATTTTAAAAGAATAAACGTGAAGATTACAAATGCTAAAGAACTTATAGAGAGAGGTAAGAATATAATCGTAAGTAAGTTCAGAAGTCTTGATAAAATTGAAAATGTGAATGACATTGACGGTATCAAGATCATTATGACAAATTCATGGGTCTTACTGAGAGCTAGTGGAACAGAAAGAGATAAATTGAGAGTATATGTAGAAGCTTCTAGTAAGGAATTTCTTGAAAAAGTAATAAATTATGTAGAGAAGATTATCGATGAATTAAGATCAATTCCATGACTCTAGACGTAGCCATTATTGGTCTTGGAAAAATGGGCAGTCTCCACTTAAAAGCTTTCACAAGATTGAGAGCTGAAGGTCTTATAGGCAAGATCTATGGTGCGGATAGTGATGCAGGTAAAAGTAAAATCTACTTAAATGTTTTAGATAAATTCTTTAATAACATTAATGATATTAAACATCAACATGTTGATCTAGTCATCATTGCAACACCAACATATACTCACTACGACTTCATAAAGAAATTTCTACCCATTACCCACGTACTTGTTGAAAAACCACTAGCTGAAAGTTATGAAAAGTTTCAAGAAATTAAACATTTAGTTAAGAAGGTTAAGAATAGACTCTTCATAGGCCATATTGAAAGATTCAATCCAGTCACAGACTACTTAAAAAGGATAATTAGTAGTAATGTTCAATACCTAAGCTTTATACGTACAAGTTCTAAACCATTAAAACCTGAAAATTATGTTAATGTAGTTCTAGACTTGATGGTTCATGACGTGGATTTACTAAGCTATATCTTTAGCCTTAAAGATACTAATAAAGTAAGTATTCTTAAAGTTTTAAGTTTTCTTGAAGATAAGTTCATAACTACAAGTCATGCTACTTTAAAGATTGATAAGACGTTAATCACACTATATTCATCATGGAACTATCAGAGAAAGTATAGACTCTTAAAGATATTAACAGATCATGGAATTTATAGTGTTGATTTTCATAATAGGAAAGTTGAAACACCATATTCTACATTATTTTGGAAAGGTATTGATCAAGTATATGAAGAGGATAAACATGTAGTTTTAAGTATCATTAACAATGAAGATTCAATTATAGAATTTAATAACTGCTTATTTAGTTATGAATTGATCTTCAAAATATTAAGTTCAACCTTAATTATAGAGAAAAGTTAAGTATTTAATCAAATTAAGTCTCTACTATGACTTTTGAAGAAATTATTAAAGACATTAGTCAGGGTAAAGTTAAACTTCATGAACTTGATAAGTTTTTAAAGGATTCTAATAAAGCGACCATGATTAGGAGATTATTTCTTGAAAAATCTTTAAATGTTAAACTTGAACATATTGGTCACTATAGCATCGATTTCAACGACGTTATTGGCCATAATTGTGAAAATACTATAGGCGTTATTCAGATACCTGTAGGTATCGTCGGTCCATTACTTATTCATGGTGATTACGCTAAAGGCTATTTCTACATACCTTTAGCAACAACTGAAGGTGCACTTATTGCCTCAGTAAATCGTGGTGCCAAAATAGTTACTGAATGTGGTGGTGCTAGATGTAAAGTGTTGAGGGATGGTATGACAAGAGCACCTCTCTTTAAGTTATCAAGCGTTATCGATGCTTACGAATTTACGAGATGGGTGAATGAGCATTTTAAAGAAATTAAACGCGAAGCCGAGGCTACTAGTAGATTCGCTAAGCTTTTAAGAATTGAACCATATGTTATTGGTAATAACGTATGGTTAAGATTTGTCTTCACTACAGGTGATGCTATGGGTATGAATATGGTCACTATAGCTGTAGATAAGGCGATAAGCTATATACTTAACAATTACTCAAAAGCTAGACTTGTAACTATTAGTGGCAATTTGTGTATTGATAAAAAGCCAGGAATAGTGAATGTACTTCAAGGTAGAGGAAAGACCGTGATTAGTGAAGTGTCTATTCCAAGAAAATACTTAAATGAGAAGTTCAATCTTGAGCCTGAACATGTCGTAGAAATCAATGTTAGAAAAAATCTTCTAGGTTCATCACTTGCAGGTTCGGTTAGTCATAATGCACATTTTGCAAACATCATAGCCGCCATCTTCATAGCGACAGGTCAGGACGTTGCACAAGTTGTTGAATCCAGTATCGGCTTTACGTGGAGTGAAGTTGTTAATGATCATTTATACTTCTCTATAACTCTTCCAAGTCTTGAAATCGGCACCATAGGTGGTGGTACTAGACTTCCATGTCAGAAAGAGGCATTAAGTATTTTAGGCGTTGCAGGTTCAGGAGATCCTCCAGGAACTAACGCCTTAAAATTTGCAGAAATAATAGCAGCTACAGTACTTGCAGGAGAGCTCAACTTATTAATAGCACTCGCGAGAAATGAATTAGCAAGAGCACATGAAAAGTATGGTAGAGGGAAGTGATGAGAGTAACGCGCCCCTGAAAAATTGATGAGAACTCACGCCTCTGACTATGATTTTAAAATTTCTTCTAAATTCGAGAAAAGCTCTTACAACATTCTTGATATTTTAACCATGAATTGTCTAATCTTAACTAATAAGTTCTCAACATGCCACATTGGATTTACGAAGATCACTAACCATCCCTTATTTTTAATCTCAAAGAAGGCTACCTTAAAGTTTGCGTATCTGATTACTAGATACTGATATTGACCTACAAGATCATCACTAATTCTAGCTGCATGTTGTGCAAGTTCTAAGAGAGACATGACGTTCCGAAAAGATTTTACAGTCATCGTATTTGGTATGTGATGTACAACTGCAACACCATTTTGATCAGTTATAGCAGCTCCTAGTATTGCTTCGCCATCAATAAATTCATTAAGTAGTAGTTGTTTAAGTTCTGTTTGTAGAGTCTTCTCTGATGTCCTTCGACCTGGTTGAACATATACTACAATAGCTAACCCCAAATCCTAACTAGTTACTCACTTTTATTTAAATTTTATCTATAAGTAATTTTTATTCCACATTATAGGCTTTTTAAATATTTCTTAACAACTTGAGCAATAGCTCTTGCAAGTAGTGGTGGTACGGCTTCACCAACTTGATTGAATTGAGCATCTTTAGGTCCATGAAAAATGTGATCATCTGGAAAACTCATGATTCTGGCTTGTTCTCTGACAGTTAGTAATCTATTTTCAAAAGGATGTACAAATCTTGAACAACCCATAACTGTAGGTGCAGGTTTATATGGATGAAGTCTAATGTAGTTTCTATAAATGCCTTTAGCACCTTTAAAACGATAAAGTGCTTCATTCCATTTAAGTTTAGATATTTTCTTAAGCTTTTTCTCACTAATACTTACATAGTCATGATTAGGTATTGAATTACTTCCTGGTACTGGTAAGTCTTTAATTGCATCCCATACAGTAGCTTTCTCCTTAACTTTCTCTGGAATTATCTTAATGTTACTGATGAAGACTCTATGTCTAATACTTGCAACACCGTAATCTTCAGCTTTTAAAAAATTGAAAAATACTTCATAACCGGTTCTTTCAATTTCTCTCCTAATAATGCTACCTAAAGGTTCATCAGTAAGTTCCGGAACATTTTCTAAAATGAAAATTTTAGGTCTTAACTCATCTATAAGTCTAATGAAGTGAAGTGTTAATTGTCCAAGCTCATCTATGTATAGCCTCTCAATAGGTTCTTTAGCTCTATTGGGATTTACACTTGTAAATGGTTCACAAGGACTACCACCAATAAGAACATCTGGCTCATCACCAACGTACTCAAGTATTAATCTTCTATCGACTTCTCTAACATCTTTGAGAAGAGCAATTGCTTTAGGAAAGTTTGAGCTGAAAGTCTTTACACAATAATAATCGTTATCAATACCTAAGATTACTTTAAAACCTTCCATGGAGAAGCCTCTACTAAAACCACCACCTCCACAGAAAAGATCAATTACAGTATATGTCATGTATGTTCTTGAATAATATTCCTAACTTTCTAAGATTTAAGTTCTAACTTTAAGAAAGGAAGAGAATTTTTAGAGATTTAATGATATGTTGGTTCAAAGAATTTTGGTAAATCAATCATTGCATTAACTACGAGTCCTGCAAGTCCGCCATAAGTAATCCTGTACTTATCCCATAATTTGTAATATCCAATTAAGTCTCTTAATTGTCCTTTACAGTTACTACATGCTGCACATACATATTTAGGTATTGGCTTATTTAGAACATCTACGAAAGTTTCAAGTATTTGCTTAACTTTCAATCTTCCCGCGACTTTAACTCTCCATTCCAAGAAGTTGTAAGGAGACATTATGGCAAAACCTGAACCACCACCACAACAGAAATTCCACTCCTTATTGGGTCTCATCTCTCTAAGATCAAGGACGCAAGCTCTTAATACCCTTCTAGCTTCCTCTCTAATACCACATAGTCTTGCTAAGTTGCATGAATCATGAAATGTTACTGGAAAGTTATTTCTTGATGGATCTAGATTAAGCTTTCCGCTTCTTACAAGTTCATCAAGAATTTCAAGTGCACTTTTAACAGGTACTCTCATGTCTTTAGGTAATACTCTCTCTGCAAGTATTTTATATGCCTTAGTCGCATGTCCACACTCACCTATGACTATCATTTTAACGCCAAGGTCTTTTGCAATTTCGAAGGTTCTAACTACAAGTTTAGTCAACTGTAAATCATTATAGAAGACTCCATAATTTACAGCATCATAACCAACAGGTTGACTGCTAAGTGTCCAACTAAGTCCTGCTTTTTCAAAGATTATAACATAAGCTTCAGGATTTTCGGGCCACGATAAGTACTCACCCGCATTATGTATTAACAATATTTCTGCACCTTTCTCATCGGTAGGAATTTTAATATCAAGTCCAACTCTATCCTTAATATCACTCTCTAGAAACTTTATCGTTGCTAGAAAGGCTTTAGGTGTCATCCCTGTAGATGATCCAACTTTTAACTGTTGTACCGTACCTAATTCATGAAGTTCTTTGGAATGAATGCCTAAATCTTGACTAAAGAGCTTTCTTAACTCTCTAGCTATCAATCCATTATCTAGACCTAATGGACAGACCATAGCACATCTTCTACATAATGTACATCTATATGAAAGTTCTGCAAGTCTATTTATAAGCTCGTCAGTTACCTCGATATCGCCAGTGACGAATTTTCCAAAAACTTTACCTGAGAGAGTGAAGTACTTCTTGTATATTCTTCTTAAAATTTCAGCTTGTTTGACACTTAGCGCAAAGTTCTGTTGTAAGTATTAATGGTTGTAGAAATGTCCAGTTATCAGATTTTGAGAAGAGCTTCTTAACAGCTTCTAAAAATTTGGGAACAAGAGTTTCTTTTCTTTTAAGTGGAAGTCCAAGTGCTGAATATCCATCAAGAGTTAGATCTAACTGTTCTCTCCATTCTCTAGGTACTGGTTTAGGTTCTGGTTCTTCAGGAATTGGTAGTCTTAGTAGATCGCTTTGTCTAATCTTCTCTATAGGTTCTGTTTGAGGTTTGTAGAATTCTCTGAATTTAGAACTCACGCTATCTGTCAAATCTCTTCTAATTCTACATTTTTAAGTATTACCTAATCTGATGTACTTAGTACTCAACAGTATTCACTACTAATCTAGCAGTGATGTGCTGGTGTTAAAATTTAAAAGACCTAAAGTAGAATTAAACACGTGAATCTAGGAGTTGTAATAACTCAACACTTACTATACATTGCCATTGCTACATTTGTAATTACACTGCTCATAAGGAGTTTTAGATATGCAAGAATGCCCATACATTTAAGATGGGAAACATATCCTGTACCTCATGAAGAAGGTAAAGTAGTTGAGTTTAAAGAATTACTTTCAGAATTATTATTCATTAAGAGAGTCTTCTATAACAAGCCTAAGTTATGGTTGTTCACATATCCACTTCATTTAGGAATTTACCTAATACTTACATGGCTAACACTACTTGTAATTGGTTCTTTAGCTACAATCTCTGGAATATTAAGACTCAATGTAGTAACACCTTATCATTACTTGATGAGTGTGGTTGCATACTTAGGTGCTGGACTTATACTTCTTGGTTCAATTTCATTAATACTATATAGAATAATTAATGATGAAATGAGAAGATATACCGTACCTATCGACTATTTTAACCTCATCCTTATTGCATTAGTAGCAATTTCAGGAATTGTAGCCTGGTGTAGTACTGATCCACTATTCGTAAATGCTGTACAGTATGTAGCTAGCTTAATAACGTTCAATATCATGACAACAATACCTAATACTATACTTACAAGTCCCACCATGCTATACATCTACTACTTCTAGAACTACTTCTAATATATCTACCTTTCACAAAGATGATACACTTCATAGGTAAGTACTTCACCTATCATAAAGTACTTTGGGATACTAAACCCAACCTTGTAGGTCCAGGACATTATGTATTAACGTGGTCTCAAGAAGAGAGAAAGAAGTGGATTGAACTGAGATAAAGTAATTACCTCTTCTCCAATTTTTCAATAATTTTCTTCAAGTCATGTAAGATAAAGTATTTAATAATCTATGCAAATCTTCTATCTACATGAGTTACAAAATTTTACTTGTAGGTGAAGCTGCACGTGAACATGCAATTGCTGATGCCATATGTAGAAGTACGTGGAAAATCAAATTCTATGCCGTAATGGCTCACGTAAATCCTGGAATTAAAAGACTATGTAAGCAGTTCGATGGTGAAGTAATTCTTGGAAATTTCTTGGATCCTAAATTTGTTGCAGAAAAAGCTAAACAATACGGTATTGACTTAGTTGTTGTTGGTCCTGAAGAACCGTTATTTAGAGGTGTTTGTGATGAAGTTGAGCGTGTAGGTATTCCCTGTATTGGTCCTTGTAGAGCAGCTGCCATGATTGAGCAGTCTAAAGCATTTATGAGAAGACTTATGTGGAAGTATAAGATTCCTGGAAGATTAAGATTCCATACTTTTAAGAATATTGAAGATGCCATAATTTATCTTAAAGAATATGCTGAAAGTGTAGCTGTTAAACCGGCAAGACAAGTAGGTGGTAAGGGTGTTAAAGTACTTGCTGATCTTCAAGCTTACCTATCTAGCGAGAAGAGGCACGTAAAGGTACAGCATGCTAAAGAAATTTTTGAAAAAATTATGAAAGGTTATGATGACATTGATGACAAGATACTTATCGAGGAGAAAGTTGAAGGACCCGAATACACACTACAATGTTTCACTGATGGAGAGACAGTATTACCTATGCCTCTAGTTCAAGATCATAAAGCAGCTTTTGAGATGAGTATTGGTCCAGAGACAGGTGGTATGGGTTCTATAGCTGATAAGGACTATACCTTACCCTTCATAACTAAGGAAGAATTTGATAAGAGTGTAGAGATTGTTAAAGCAACAGTAGACGCTATCCATAGAGAACTAGATGTTAGGTACAGAGGAATTATTTCAGGACAAATGATGCTCACAACACTCTGGGGACCAACCATAATTGAGTACTATTGTCGCTTTGGAGATCCAGAAGCACTTAATGTGTTAACCATAATGGAGACAGACATTGTTGAAATCTTTGAAGCTATAGTTAGTAGAAAGTTAAGTAAGATTAAGCTAAAATTCAAACCCGTAGCAACAGTAGTTAAATGTATAGCTCCTGAAGGATATCCTAATAGAAAAGACCTAGCTAAAGGTCATCCAGTAGTGATTAATGAGGAAGAGATTGAAAAGAAGGGATGCAAGTTATACTATGCCTCAGTACATGAAGATGATGGAAAAATAGTTACTGTGGGTTCTAGAACTGTTGAGATTGTTGGTTTTGGTGAAACCATTTCAGAGGCAAGTAAAAGAGCTGAAGAGTGTGTAAAGTATGTCAAGACATTAGATAATTGGAGACTCTTTCACAGATCAGATATCGGTGAGGAAGATATGGTTAAAAAAATGATTGATTGGGCAGAAACTATACGTAGAGTCTACAAGTATAGAGAAGAGAAAGGATTGATAGGTAAATTTATAGATTGGATTCCAGGCATAGGTAAAATTGTACAAGAGTACTAATATGAGGTGTATAGTTAGAGTTGAAGTAAGATTAAAGGAAGGATTTCTAGATCCTGAAGGTGAAGTAACAAAGAATGCTCTAAAAGATTTAGGTTTTCAGGAGGTTAATGATGTTAAAGTAGCCAAAACATACTACATAACCTTAAGTACAGATAATGTAGATAAGATTAGAGAAATTGTTGTAGATATGTGTAGAAAACTACTCGCCAATCCTACAAAAGATATATACAGTATAGAAATTATTAAATGTGAGTAATTTTACAAGTGTAGTAGCATTACTCCCATCATAGTCAAATACATACCCAAAATTACTAATGTCAAAGTACCTGAAAGTGCCAATACTTTAATCGCCTTCTCAGCCTTACCCAAAATTCTTGATGATATTTTAAATGAAAGTTTTACTGAAATGTATGCAATAATTACTTGAGTAATCATAGTACCTAAACCAAAAAGTAAACCTACACACCAGCCAAGTAGTGGATTCACCGTTAAAGCTAAAGTATAAGTTATTATCAATAAACATCCTGTACTGAAGGCTGCTGAAAGACCATGTATCCAGATGTACCTGTACGGTAGTTGCTTAATATCGACACTACTCGTCACAATTGAATTTTTACTTGTAATCCTGTTAACTCTTGGCATGATCACGAAAAGTCCAACAATTATCATTACAAGTCCTGTGACTATATTTACTATGGGATTATAGCCCACATTTAAGAGAATGAAGCCCGAGATTGATACTAATTCACTAACAATGCTCCATATGAGGGTTAAGGCGCCTGTGAAGATTATAGCTGCAAGTATACCTCTAACAACTTCCCCCTGACTAATAGCGTAAGGTATGGTGATAGGCCAGGTATGCTCATGAGGTATTAATCCATGAATCAAACCTAGAATGAAAGCTATAAGTAAAGGCACTTGATAAGTATAGTGTAGATAGTATAGATTCTCAATACTTTCTTCAAAATACTTTGAGAAGAAGTTTATTGAAAAGAGTAAAATAAATACTGTAATTAACGTTGCTATTATGGTATCCTTATGTTGACTTAATATCAATAATGACTGCTTTCTCATAGGTGCACCTAGTAAAGTGGGTGTTTATAAATCTGGTGCACCATAACGACATGTATAAAAATTAAACAACATCAAGAGAGATTGAAGAGAAGAAATGATAGAGTTTTTCGAATTTAAAGATTTAAAGTTTTTTGAAGTTAAGATGAGATGCACAAAATGTGGCCTTTGCTGTATCAAGACAGAGATGGAACTCTTACCTGAAGACATTGAGAGATTGGTAAGTCTAGGCTATAAACTTGAAGATATTGCTTACTATGACGGAATATACTGGAGGCTTAAAAACATAAATGACCATTGCGTGTTTTATGATGTAGAAAAAAGAGAATGTAAGATATATGATTATAGACCTATAGGTTGTAGATTATATCCACTACAATTTGATGGTGAAAAAGTCATCATTGATAAATCTTGTCCTGAGTGGAGAAGTATTAGCAGAAGTGAAGTCAAGAGGCTTGAAAAGTATGTCATAATGTTCATTGAGAAAGCAAAATTAACAAATACATGGCTGAACTTATGCTTTAGAGAGGGGAGAGTGAAAGTAATTAAATAATAATTCTGCATTAGTAATAGAATAGGTGTATATGAGAGAGATAGTATTACTGATAGTACTACTGGGATCTCTGTTTCTAAGTAATGTATATGCAAAAGATACTGTAAGCAACATTACTGCAGGTATTAATAATCTTGCTGACAAGATTGAGAAGAGTGTTGAAAATGTTGCAACAACTGTTGTTGATAAATTGTCAGGTTTTGCCGCCTTTTTAAAGAATATTATTGGTGATGCATCTAAAGTACTTGCAATAATTTTAGGCATACTAGGTGCATTCTTATGGTTTTCAGGTCTTAGTCCTTATAGAGGTAGAAGACTCATCTTCTCAGCACTTTTATTAGTATTCTTAGCATATATTATCAATTTTATTTAAAAGCTTATTACATTAATTTTCCAATCCTTATCAATAATGATAGCTCTTCTCACTTCATCAACTATAGTTTCACTACTTTCTAAACCACCCCTTCTACCTCTGATAAAGATTTGATAGAGGTACATGTATGCGCTGTCAAGTACATCATTAAGTTCATCATCATTACAGTACCACAAGTAGAGTAAGGTAAGTATTGAGGAATCACTCTCCACCTCTGAAGATATATCTTTAACGATATCACTCCATGAAATTAACCTAGTAGAGATGACTAGCAAGCTGTAGTACTTGTTATACCAATCATTTGGTTTAATGTTTAATTCTTTAGCTATATTCAAACAGCGAATGTACTCTCTTTCAGAAATACTTCTTAAGGAGTTACAGTCAAGAATATCTCTAGTCTTTAGGGTGTAGTTTTTCTGAATAAACTCTTCAAGTTCTCTAATCTTATTTCCATATTTTTCTTCAAGATGTTTAATGATGTAGTAGCTAAGTATAGAGTATCCTGTAAGTCCTAAACCATAAGTCATGCATTCAATTACGACCCACCTATTTCTTGAAATGTCTTCAATATCTAGAGGTTTAAGCATTAATAATTTAGTAGGTAGAAGTATATAAGAATTACTTAAAAAGATATGTAATTATGCTAAGCAGAATTAAAGCTAGATTTGAAAGAACTCTAACACCATTAATTAAGGTACTTCCTAAAAGTCCAAACTTACTAACCATATCATCACTTCTCGTAACTTTACCAACACCAATATTGTTGATACTTTTTGGCCTTAATATCTTACCATTAATTATTTTGTTAATAGTAATTGCCAGCCTTTTAGATGTACTTGACGGTATTTGTGCAAGAAGCTTAGGCAGAACTACTAGACTTGGGTCGTTTCTTGACTCAACCATTGATCGTTATGTAGATTTTATAATACTGCTTAACTTTGTAATAATCACAAGTTTTAACATCAACATACTTATACTCATCTTCTTCTCATTAATGGGTTCATTAATGACTAGTTACGTTAGAGCTAAAGCTGAATCTTTACAATTAAGTTTAAGTGGTGTGGGTATTTTTGAGAGAAGTGAAAGAATAATATACTTAATAATTACTCTCATAATTTTCACTATAACTCATAATCACTTCTTAATTTTCATAATGTTATTAATTTTTGCGATTATAACTAACGCAACAGCTATTGAGAGGATTTTAAAAGTCATTAAGAGGTTGAAAAGAGAGTAATGAATAAATTTACTTAAATAAGCTTCTGCAACTTAATTTTAGGGGCTTCAAGAATGAGTGAATGTGCAGTAGTCTATGTAGAGTCTGGCAGGATAATTAAGAAAGAGATAGTTAATGGTGAGCTTACAAGTATTGTTAAAGAATTTGCTAAAAGACTTCTTGAAGAGTGGAATCCCGAAATGTCCGACTTCATAGTACTTAAAGATCAATATACAATATCTTTGAAAATACCCATAAGTAGAGACGTACTTGATAAATTATCAAAATACAGTCATGTTAGAAGAGTTGGTGATAAAGCTGAAGCATTAATACCGGTATATGAAATCACATATAGCAATAAATGGACTGAAGATACTCTACAGACTGATAGATTAGTAATAATTCTTCCAAATATTAATGACGAGATTACAGATAACGTTGTCAATAACATTATAACTATGTTTAGTGAGAGAAAAGGTGAAGAGGAAATTCTTGAAGAATAGAATTAAATAATCTTCGTAGTTCCCAAAATATTTTCAAAAGATAATCCTAAAGAATCAAGTACTTGCTCAAGTGAAGTCTTTAAATAATCAATATACTTGTCAACATCTATCTCATCAATTCTAGCAAGTTGTGCAGGTTTTACACCATCACGTGTTCTAGTCTTTACAAAACTTATAATATCTCCTTGACCAATATTAACACCTAGTTGTCTTAATTGAATGGCAGCTTTAACATGTTGTGGCTTATTTTTTGTATACTCTTCAAGTGGTTTTGAAAGGGTTACTCTGATGGTTAATAAATTAAGTGGTACTTCATGTCTCTTCAACTTTAAGCAATATTCTCTAACTTTGCTTCTCACATCTTCAATAACTTTATTCACATCTTTAATATCTTCAATACTTGATATTATTTTTAAAACTTCATGAAATACTTGCTTAGCAATGTCTGGAGTATTTCTCTTCTTACCAACCATACCTTTAATATCTATAGTACCTTCAGGTAATACTCCTAGATAGTTCTTCTTTCTACCACTCATAGCTACAAACTTGTATACCTTATCTACATCAATATCAATTCCTAAATTATCCTCAACCCATTCAATTAACTTTTTAAGCTTATCTTCACTTGGATTCCATATAAAGAGACTATCAGTATCTCCATATATGGGTACTAATCCAAACTCTATAGCTTTAGTAATTGCTGTACTTATAGCATATCTACCTAATGCTGTTGTAAGTTCAGCAAGTGGTGGACAGTAGAGTGGAAAGATCTCAGCACCAAAGACTCCGTAAGAAGCGTTTATCAATACCTTTAACGCACTCTGAATAACATTATAGAAGTCTCTTAATTGCTTAGTACTTGCTGTCTTTGTAAGTTTCTTATAGATGTATACTCTCATATCTCTTAATAAACCGATAATGAGTGAGGTAAGTCCTTTCCTATTATTACAAACCCAGTGAGGTAAGTCAGGTATTGGTTTATAATTTACTTGAGTTTCGTCTGGACACTTGATAGTCTCATAAGATAGATTCCACTTCTTAATGATTGATGGATATAGACTTGCAAAATCGAGAACATAAACGTTAGGATAGATTCCAGGCACTGGATCTAGAACGATAGCTCCAAGATACTTCTTACCTTTAATGATCGCCTTAGTTGCTGCTTGACCTTTACTAGCAATAATATCTTCTTTCTCAGGAATAAGCCAACCTCTTCTTCTATGTTCATAATATAGCATATTTCTGATCCAATTAGACACTTGAGCTCTTGTTAAATCATCAATAGGCGTCTTCGTTATTCTTGCAAGTAATATTATCAACTTCATTACGAGTTCATTATCGAAAGTTGTCAAGTAGAGCGTTAAGTAGGCATCTCTAAAGTTGTAATTCGCAAGTTCAATATAGTTCATTTCAGATATCGGTTTCTCTCTAGAAAGTTTACCAATACCTAGTATGGCATTAGCTATTGAATCAAGAGTTCTATCAGTACCTCTATACTTACCACCGAAAGCGTAGGTTTCAATAGCTCTAATGTTGAAGAATTTATATAGATCAATATGAATACCGATAGCTACTGTAACATCATTTCTTCTAGGAATTATTGGAATTTCCTCCTTCTTAAAACCAAGTTTTAAAGCTCTATTATAGATGTAGAGTAGGTCGAAGTTGTCACCGTTGAAAGTTATGATTATTGGGTATTGAGTCATAATTTTAAAGAGTTCCTTCAACATATCATACTCTGAGTCAAAGAGTATAAGCTCAACATTACTTTTTAAGTTCTCTAGATCATCTATCTTAAGTTCTATATCGTTTCTTCTAAGCATTAATACTCTTCTCAAACCATCACTTCCTGCAAGTGCTATGGATATTATTTCATACTTAGCTTCTTTAGGATTTGGAATTCTATTCTCTATAGGTGTGTATACTTCAATATCTATAGCAAGTCTTTTAATGCTTGGTATTGGTGATTGAAATAGTGGCAACCACTTCTTAGCTTCTTTTCTAAAATCTTCATCATCATGGTACAGCTTACCTACAAATTCTTCAACATCTTTAGGTATCTCTGTAGGTACTGGTATCAAATTCTCATTATTAATCATATAGTACATTCCGGGAATTACGGCATTATCGAAAATGTAACATAGGTGATACCTAATTCTGGATTCCCAAGTTTTTGGTAAATATTCACGGATAGATTCTGAAGAACCACCAATACTTAATGGATCTTTAGCGCATATCTTAGTCATAATGACGTATCTATCCTGAATAGCATCATACTTCTCAACAAGTTCTACATGATCAAAACCTTTATGATTAATTACTTTAGGAAATTTAGTAACAATATCTTCAGGTGTTAGGTCTGTGAGTAGATAAGGTTTGTGGTTAGTATTGTCATACCAGAAATACACCTCATCATTTATAGGATCATACAACTTGACCAATGCCTTACCGACCTTACCATCATAAGTAACTGTAAGTACAATTGACGGTGGTGAGTATTTTGGTGTTTCAGGTTTAAGGATGTAGGAAATCTCTTCTTCTTCCTCTCTCAACTCTTCCTCTTCGATCTCTTCTTCCTCCTCTTCCTTAAATTTATCAACTTCTTCACGAATCATTACTATAATGTAAGTTCTGCTAAAATAATTAAAACTCTAACTAGAACAGTTGAAAAGTAATATTGATTATGCTTTCTTTAGGAAAATTTTAAACGTCTTAGGCTTAACTACTTTGAGATGATTAGTGCTAAATCACCATCATTAGTAATTATTGGTAGAGTTGATAATGGATTAGGACTTCAAGTACTTGAAAGTGAAAATTCCTGGTTTAAAATACTTGACCTAAAATTACCTGCAAGTCTTATAAGCAAGATCGCGCTTCTAAACGTTAGAGATAGTGATGTTTATGGACATTTAGCAATATATTCTACAGGTATTTCTCAAGTAAAGATCTCCTGCATAACTATGGATCAGACTTACGCACTGTCAAGAATGGGAGAATTAATTAAAGTTCCTACATGTAGAGTTAAATTCTCGTTAAACTTAGAAACGTCTCATTGGTTAAGCTTTAAGGATTTGCCTATATTTCTTGGCAACATTATCGATAATGAGGACTGTGTTGTCCTTGTACCTTCAAGACTTGGAGATCTACTTCATCTATGTATTGGATATTCAAAGAGTAGTACTATAGCTTTTTTAAAACATGTATTGAACATGTTTCTGAAGACCAAGTCATCAGGTTTTGTAATCAATGCTTCCTGCGTTAGTAGACTTCCAACCATACCGTTAGAGATAGTCTTGATGAAAAATAATACTTACCTATTACTTAAGATGTACTTAAATGATTATAGAGAGGTAAGGCCTAAAATCTTTATGGCTATTTCAAGTAATGGAAAGTTAGTTAAGAAGCACGTAAGTGATAACGTTAATAGAGATGTCGAGAAGGTACTTGAAGAAACTGTAGATACTTACTTATCTTTTACGAAATACTGACGCTAATTCTCTACCTATCTCCCTAACGTGAGTCTTTAAGACTCTATACAGCTCGTATGCTCTTTCTTTGAAGTAATTTATAACCTCTTCAGGTCTCTTAATGCCATCACTAACTTCTCTTAAAGTTCTCTCCATTAAAGATCTAAAATTAGGATCTATAAGTATTGATGCGTACTTATTGAATATCGATATCACAGTTTTACCTAGAGGTGTGGGTATACACGCTCTATTACGTATCTTAAAATATCCTCTCTTAACGTTCGTATATATATGGTCCTGCATGGTGGCATCAGTACCAATACCGTATCTTCTCATAAGTCTTAACAACTCAGATTCTGTAAGATATGGTGGTGGTTCTGTCTCTTTTTCCTCAAGACTAATGTTTAAGATCTTTACCAACATTCCTGTAGATACTTTTGGTAAATTCTTCTCGTTAGGCTTCTCATATGGATAGATTGTCCAATAACCATAACTTACAATTCTCAATCCACTAACAGTAAAATCAATATTACCTACTCTTACCTCAATATTTTGTCTTTCAATAATGGCTGGTGGACTTAGAGTTGCTAAGAAGTGTCTAACAATAAAGTCATAAACTTTCCAGTACCTGATATCTCTAAATTCTCTAATCAATTCAGTTTTAGAAACTGCTTGAACAGGATGTATTGGTGGATGTGCACCATCATAAGAATCTCCCTGGGTTGGTCTTAATATTGGTTGACCAAGTAAATACTTAACATAATCTGAATGTTCAGTCTTTAAAAGTTCATAAAGAATCTCTTTCAAATTAAGTGTAGAGGGATATATTGTGGTCTCTGTCCTGGGATATGAGATGTATCCTCTCCTATAAAGTTCTTCAGCAATATCTAGAGTCTTCTTAGCTCTAATGTTCAAGAATCTGCTAGCTCTTCTCTCAAGTTCTAACGTGTCTAGAGGTTTAGGTGGAACTATCTTCTCCTTGACGTAACTTGCCTTAACAATTTCACCATATTGACAACTTTTCAATTCTTTAAGAATGTTTAGAGCATCAAATTTATTTTCAAAAATTCTTTTTGAGTAAAGTCTTAATGTCTTACCATCAATCTCGACATTAACATATAATTGATAGTACTTTTTGGGTACAAAATTCTCACGTTCAATTGCTCTCTTAACTACTAAATTAAGTACAGGAGTTTGACAAGGACCATAACTTAAGAATCTACCATCACTTAAAGTCACACCTTGATGTTTAAGACATAGTGTTAGAAGTCTAGTAAAGACTGCACCAAGCATTAAGTCAAGTTTCATTCTCGTAAATACTCTTCTTGCAATTTCTGCTTTAGGTTTCTGTAGATATGTGAAGGCTTTTTCAAGTTCTCTCTTAGTTATGGCTGAAAAACATGCTCTCTCTACTGTAACGTGTGGATTTGTATTTTTAAGTATCATTAAGGTTTCAAAAGCTATAGCTTCACCTTCAGCATCAGCATCAAGTGCAAGTATGACTTTTCTAGACTTTTCACCTAAATATTTCAAAACCTTAGCATACATTAATGATTCATTTCTGATGATAAGTATAGGCTCAATTCTAAATAATTGTCCAGGCTCGATTGCATACCAATTATTGTACTTTACTTCATAATCAAACTCCATCAAATGACCCTTTAAACCAATACTAACCCATAAATTACCATTCCTATAGAACCAGTAAGTCTTTATTTTACCAAACTTCTTAACATATACTCTAGATTGTGTTAAGTACTTAGCTATAGCTTTAGCTACAGAATTCTTCTCAGCAACTACGAGTACATCAATCTTTCTCATAATACTAATTAGTATGAAGTGTCAAGTTTAGTAATAAGCTCTAGCTTCACAATAGCTTAATCATGTATATGTGGTTGAACTTTTTAAGAAAATTTTTAATTAGAAAATGCTGAAAGTATAGGAAGGGTGATATTGTGAGTGAAAGAGTTGAGAGTAAACCAGCACCTAAACCTCCACCACCAATGTTTAGACCTCCACCAGTCAAGCCATCAATGGCACCTCCACCACCTCCTCCACCACCAAGACCTGTTAGAAGAAGTTCAGAAATAGACGTCACAAAGTACATAATCATTGCTACACCGTTAATAGTGTTGGCTATAGTCTTATCAATTACTTATAGCATGCTTGCACAAGCACCAAGTACAGTATTCCTATCATATACTTTTCAAGGAGCTGTCATGTGTATTCTGAGCATCGTACTACTCATAGTACTTTTCGTACAGTATAAGATTATTAGAGCACTTGAATATACGTCTAGAGAGAAAGGTATGGAGAGACCTCCCATACCACCTACATCAACTCCTCCACCACCGCCAAAGCCACTAATTGCTCCTCCACCTCCACCACCAAGACCTAAACCTATCATGGCACCGACACCTAAGACTGAAGAGAAGAAGCCTGAGGAAAAATCTACTCAGAAGTGAGTTGCGAAATCTCTTTAACCACATCATTAATTGTAGTGATCTTAACTTCACCAAAATAGTCATTCAGAATTTTAGATAATTTACTGTGTTCAACGTATCTTTTATCCATCAACACTATGTATGCTTTATCATTACTTGATCTAAAAGCTCTGCCAATAGCTTGCTTAATCTTAATTACAGCTGACCATAAGTATGCAACTTCCCATGCGGTCTCTTTATTATTGATTCTTGTACTTACAATGTCTATAAACATGTCTAAATAATCGCTTGGTTCAGGATATGGAACACCAACCATAACTACAATATTCACTAGATTTTTCTCATTAATCCTAAATTCTACGCCTTCGACAAGCTTACCACCAGCAACTGCAAGTATTAATCTCTTAGCATCTTTCTTCAACTCCTCAATAACTTGTTCAATATCAGTGCCACTAAGTTCCATAACGTACTTTACGTCAGGGTCAAGAAACTTTCTAACACTTTTTAGAACGTTATATGATGGAAAGATTGCTAAGATGGCTTTACTACTATTTAAGGCTTTATAAATCATGGACAAGTACTTACCTATCTTTTCATACATCTGTTCACTTCTCTCAACATATCTAGTAGTGACATCCTTAACGATACTTACTACATAATTCTCTTTACTAACGTACTCTCTGAAAGTTATTCTGAAATCTTGAACGTACCTGTCGATGCCTAGAATTGAAGTTACGTAACTGCTTGGTGGTAAGGTTGCGCTTGTAAGTATTGCTGAGTATACTTTATCAAAAATTTGAGAACCAATGATGGCAGGATCGACACATCTACATACAACTTCTAAGATACCATCTTTAACGGTTATGAATGGGTAGAAGCCACTTCTCAACTTCATAACCTTCTTGTAGAAGTTTAAGATTCTAGCTAAGGGAGTGTAGGGTATGGCAATACCTTCACTTCTCTTTCTATTAGTGATCTCTAGATAGGCAGTTCTTAAAACATCAATATCATCAATGATGGTTAAGACATCGTTAATACTAATTTTTACAAATTCCCTAGAATTTTCATCAAGAAGATCTTTAAACTTCACCATATAGTTGATCATGTTCTTTAAACTTCTCAATACTTGATTCTTAAGTTCTTCATCACTTACAAACTTCTTAACATCACTAATGGATGCCTTAACTGTCAATTCGCTGATGCTATAAGTATTTAGGTTAGTAATGACGTCGGGCAAGTTATGTGCCTCATCGATAATTAATATAGCATTATCTAAATCTAGATCTAAAATTTCAGGAGAATCTATGGTAAAGATGTAGTAGTAGGTCATTATTATGAGCTTCACCTTACTAAATACTTGTCTTGAAAATTCATAAGGACAAAGACCGAGATTACAAAGTTTTACTCTAAATTTTAAAGCTGTAACTTCATCGTGAAGAACTTCATTAAGGACTTCATCTAGATTATGAGTAACAGTACTGTTATAGTATGGACATTTACCTTGATTACGTAGATATCTACATTCCTCAAGAAACTCCTCATACGGTAACTTCCTAGATTCAGAAATACAGCACATGTCTAGTCTATTTCTAATGATGGTAAAAGGTATGTAAACCCCTTTACCTCTAAGCTTTAAGAGTTCTCTAATGGGTGCTTGAGCCTCATTTTTAGTTCTAACTAAGTATATGATTTTTAAATCATGATCTTCACAAAATGATAATACTGCAGATAATATGGCCGAGGTCTTACCAATACCTGTAGGTGCCTCAATAAGTGCTATCTCTCTATTCTCTAAACACTTATATGTGAAGTTAGCTATATCTTTTTGCCATACTCTCCACTCCTTATATGGGAAGTACTTGCCTAATTTTTCAACAATCATTTCAATACTTAACCTCTCAATTTAAGATATATTATGCAGTGTTTATTATAAATCGAACTCTATAACTGTCACTATCTTCCATATCTTCTCTCTCTCCTATAGTATTCCTGAATAATCATGTCAATATCTCTCTCTTCAATTTCAGGCCAGTACTTGTTTAAGAATACCAATTCAGAATATGCAGCCTCGTAGAGTAGAAAATTGCTTAATCTATATTCACCACCTGTTCTCACAATTAGATCAGGATATGGATATGGAATATCGCCTAAGTATAGATATTTTGTGAAGACTTCTTCATTAAGAATTTCAGGACTTAATTTACGCTTAACTACATCTTCAATTATTGATCTGACAGCATTAATGATTTCTAAGCGACCACTGTAAGCTATTGCTAGGTTGAGATAGTACTTATCATATATTTTAGTCTCCTTTTCAGTAATTTCAATTTCATTAACAACATCTCTTGGAAGTAGTTCTCTAGCTCCAATAATTTTTACGTGAATTTTCTTATCATGAACTTTACTTGATGTTCTTAACTTTCTAAGTTTCTCCTTGATGAGTTTGAAAAGTACTTGAAGTTCAAGAGAACTTCTCTTTAGTAAATTCTCCATAGATAATACATAGACTGTGACTACCTTAATATCTCTCTCAAAACACCATTCAATAACGTTTTCAACCTTATCAGCACCTACTCTGTACGCCTCGGTAATTGAAATTCCTCTAAGCTTAGCCCATCTTCTATTACCATCAGGTATAAAGCCAATGTGTCTTAACTCAATCATGTACTTAGAGAAGTCTAGATATTTAAAACAAAAACTTTACGGGCAGTTTAGTGTCTAGCTCTTCTACTAAAACTATGTACTATTAAGTTTATAAGAAATTTAAGATCTTTCAACGTTAAGATCCCACATAAATTAAGTAGAAGTAATGAGATGAGAGACATTACAAGCCCTGAAAGTATATCAATAACGTGCATAATCAGTATGTGACCTATACTAACCGACACTACCTGAATAACCGATACTAGAAGTAAGTACTTGAATACCACTCTACTCATGTGACGTAATATTATAGGCATAGGAGCTAAGTTACTTAAAATAAATGAACATGCAGTACCTATAAATGGATGTATCTTAATAAGTACTGGCAGTGTGAGTAGTAACGTGCATAATCTTAGAAGTCCAATAGTTAGTACTACTCTAAATTTTCCCTCAGCATTAAGTTTAGAAATTGTCATGAAGCTAATCGTAATTAGTGGAATTGAAAGTACAAGCATTGTGAAGGCTAATGCCGACTGTACATATTCAGGTCTGAGTAGACTAAGAAGATGGCTTGAACATACACCTACAAAGACTATAAGTGGCGTTACTACGCCAAGACCTAACCTAATACCTTCATTTGAAATCTTACCAATAGATTCGCTACTATACATCATTACAGGCAATCCAGCAATAGCTAGACTGTTAGGAATTATCGCTAACGCTAATGTTGCCATAATTATAATGTATACAATTCCTGCAATACTTGGACTACGTGTAAGCCATGATATCAAGACTATGCCACTAGAAATTAGTAACTGTGTTGAAAGTACTTGAGGATAGTTTGAAAATCCTACTTTCAAGACATGAACAACATCCCTAGAACTAAATTTTGAAAAACCAACATACTTTCTACAGAAAAATAAACCCAAAACTGCACCTACAATTATGGATAAAGTAATTGATAGTAATATTCCAACACTATCAATACCTAGAAGTATGAGAGTAATTATGATTATAAGTTTTAACAGTGCAACTGATGTAGGTACTATAAAGTAATGTTTAGGCTTTAACACAGCTATTAATGAAGTTGATGAGATTGTTACTATTAATGATGATATTACGATAAGTATAATTAATGGTATGTACCTCTCAAAACCTGGATATACATTCTTGAATAAGTAACATGCGGAACTAGCGATTACACTGATACCTAGCGCTACTACTAGACAAGCTGTTAATACTTTTCCACGATTTACTGGTACTTCTCTTAAAATGACGTAGTTAAAGCCAAAGTTCATAAGTGATGATACCATAAATGCAATACTGAAAGCTGTAGTTGCGTATCCAAGACTAGATGTAGTGAAGAATTTAGAACAAAGAAGCCAGAAAGTAAATCCTAAGACATTCATTACAATACTTGCAAGAGAAATCCATAAACTCCCATGAACAACACTTATCAGATCTTTCTTTTCCATGTATCGAGCACTTGCATGTATAGGATAAGTATCAGTTATTAAGTATATCCTCAAGAATTTCTTTACCGTAGAATTAAGCCTCAGATTAACTTAATTAACTACCTACCATTATAGAATTTGTGGGTGTTGGTGAACTTGGAAAACTTATTCCTCAGGATATAAGATTCAAAGTTAGTCTTGAAAAACTTCAAGGAAAAACTATAGCTCTTGACGCATATAATGCTCTCTATCAATTCTTAGCCTCTATTAGACAACCTGATGGCACACCATTAATGGATAGTAAAGGTAGAATCACTAGCCATTTAAGTGGTCTCTTCTATAGAACCATTAACCTTCTAGAAGCTAAGATTTGGCCCGTATATGTCTTTGATGGTAAACCTCCTGAACTTAAACTTATGGAAATTGCTAGAAGAAAAAGACAGAAAGAAGAAGCTCTTGAGAAATGGCTTAAAGCTAAAGAGTCAGGAAAAGTTGAAGAAGCTAGAAAATATGCTCAACGTGCCCTCTTCTTGACTGATGATATGGTTGAGAATGCTAAAAAGCTACTAACCTACATGGGTGTTGCTTGGGTTCAAGCAGAAGCTGAAGGTGAAGCCCAAGCAGCTTACATGACTATGAATGGATCTACATGGGCAACAGGTAGTCAAGATTATGATGCTCTACTTTTCGGTTCACCAAGACTCATACGTAATCTAACCATTACAGGAAAGAGAAAAGTTCCTAGTAAGGAAGAATACATAGAGATTACACCTGAAATTATCGAACTTGATCAAGTAATTAAAGCTCTTAAATTAAAAAATAGAGAACAACTTATAGATCTTGCAATACTTCTAGGAACAGACTACAATCCAGATGGAATCCCAGGCATAGGGCCTCAAAAAGCATTAAAACTCATTCACGAATTTGGTAGTCTTGAAAAGATGTTAAATACCGTATTAAAAAATGTTAAGTTTCCTGTGGATCCTCTACTCATTAAGAAACACTTTCTAGATCCTCCGATAAATAAGAATTACAAGATAGTCTTTGGAGAACTTGACGAAAAAAGGTTGATAGAATTTCTAGTTCATGAACATGATTTCAGTAAAGATAGAGTTTTAAGAGGTATTGAAAGATTGAAGAAGGCTCTAAGTAAGAGAAAAGAATCAACATTAGACTTCTTCTTTTAAGAAAAATCAGCTACGACCGCATTAATCACTGAATCATTTAAAGGAATTCTCATCACTATTAAGAGAAAAATTAAGCGTGTAATTTATTCCTTACCTACTAGTAAGAAAGTTATAAATGAGCAGTACGATCTTTGAACTTTATAAGGTGCTAGAATCTAAAGTATTCTCAATTCTTAAAGATTCTAATAAGCTTCAAAACATCGTCAACAACTATGTAGGTAAGGTCTATGAAGTAGCATCCATAACTAAGAAAGCACATGTCATAGCTGTAGATTCTAGCTTTCTGGAAATACACTACACTACATATTTAAGATCTATTATTTCAATTGCTGGATTATGCTCGTATAAGAAGCCTCTAATCATGATAAAAATATCACCACTTATAGGTAATGAACTTGCTGATGAAGCTAAAGCCTTAGAATACAAAATCGCAAATAAGCTATTATCTGAGATAAATGATGAAGAAAATTTAGTAATAATTCTAATTGACGGGTTATTAAGTAGTGGATCTTACAGATGTCTTAGAGAATTGAAGAGACTTTTAAGTAATGCTAAGTCTAGAAACTGTGTAGTACTTGCACATACAAAATACTGTACTGAGTATAGGTACATTAACAATACTCTAAGCATTGATGAGAATTTAATAATATACCTAATCATGAAGAAATATAGAGAAGTTACAAGCAGTGAGAGACCACTATTTATGATGCCTAAAATCACTTACGTGAAAGGCATTGAGGAGAAGGTAGGTATAACATATGTACAATATAGAGTTAATTCTCTACCAATACTTATAGAATATCTTCCACACAATTCACCCTACATAAGTGAAAGCATATGTACAATTTCTAGATTATGTAATTCAGAATTCTTTTCTGGATATCCACTACCACTATACATAGTTGATAAGTTATGCAAAATTACACTTAACGATGTAGAATTCATTAAGTTCTTAGTGAATAAGCTTACACCACCGCTTACTCTTCATACTAACTTCAAGTATTTTCTAAAACATTTCTAAATCTTTGCACTAACTTTTCTACTCTTTCTACTTCTCACTCTTACACTATACTCTACATGCTCATAATCAATTCTTGAGAAATGGCGATTACAGTACGGACATCTACCGTTATATGCTGTCTGTACTCTCTTATAGATTTCATTAAAGGTTAAGATTTTTCTAAATCTCATAATGACAGATTTACAATACTTACAATAAACTTCAATTGGCATCATATTCTCTAAGTGTTGCTGAAATATAAATTAAATGCTTGAAATTCAGAAAATAACTTTTAAAAGTTAAAAAATATAATATACACTAGATGATTAAGTGAACGTCGCTACTGATTCATGATGTGTAGAACCCGGGATGATTTTTCTTATCAATCTTATCATAATTCTTAAACTTCTTGAGGAGCATGTGAAGAGCCCATGATATACATTCACTAATATTACTAAATCCTCTCTCTTTACAGCTAATTATCAGTTTTTCATACTCGTCCTCACTTAAGGTCACTAGTAATTGAACCATTGATTATGAGTATAATTGAAACTTATTTAAAACTAACCTGTAAAATCTAATCAAATTTCTACAGGAATACTAATGACATACTAGTTCAAGATCTTATTCAGAGATTCATTGTTAAGAATCTCTAGATATCTCATACCCTTCTCGCTCAGATTGATTACACCATTACTTTCATTAATTAGATCAAGTATGTGGAAGATCCAATCTCTACGTATATTTAATCCTCTACTTCTCAAGGAATCTATAATCTTATTCATGGCTTTATAAAATTCCTCAATCTTTAAAGATCCTCTTTTTGCAATTAAAGTTACGGTTAAAATTCTAATGATGGACTTCTCATCTAGACTACTCATCAATCTTGAGAAACTACTTAAACTTGAATTTATAGATTATGCTTATTCTAAAATTCATATAGAGAGAAGTGTGAAAGTGTTTAAATGGAAGTTCAAGAATATTCCAATACTCACATATTGGGATTTAGAAAACATAGTTAGTAGTGCAAGTCTCAACTACATTAATACTCATGGATTTAAAGTTGAAGTTAAAGATCAAGAAGTTATTGTTGATAATGAAGTTCTAGATCTTGACTACATAATCAACTACTTTATCAAAATTCATAAGAGATTCAGTAATGAGACATGTAAGCCTCTCTTCATAGTTACTAATGGTGAATTATTTAAACTTGAAGTTAGAGGTGAAAATTACTATAAACTCTGTCAAGTATTTAATGAATGGGCTCCCACACTTATCATTAATGGCATAGTTATGCATACCTTAAAGAAAAATCCCATCACTGAAGCTTTTGAGAAAGTCAAGTATTTGAGGTGTGATGGTATTGTATTAGATACATGCACAGGCCTTGGATATACTGTACATGCCTTATTAAGAAGAGGTGCAAAATCGGTAATTACTGTCGAGATTGATAAGAATGTTCTAGAACTATCAACATACAATAGTTACAGCAAGTGTTTGGAAAGCCGTGAAGTAATGATTATCAATGACTCGATATTAAACGTTATCCCTGAATTTAAAGACAATTACTTCATAACGATACTACATGATCCTCCTAGATTAATGAGTGAGACAGGTGATCTTTACGGTCAAGAACTTTATAAAGAATTTTATAGAATCTTAAAGAGAGGAGGAACACTTTTCCATTACACAGGAGCTACAGGTTCTAAGTATAGAGGTCTTGATGTTCTTAAAGGCGTTGTTAAAAGATTAAGAGATACGGGCTTTGAAATAGTTAAAATAATTGAAGGCTTTGGAGTATTTGCAAGAAAGTCATAGTGATATTTCTAAAATATTAGCAATACTTCTATACTTGTCACAGTAATCTCTTAAAGCATTTACAAAAGCTGAGACAATACATTCCTTCAATACTCTCATTATTTCTTCATTAAGACATCTAAGTTTATCAACATTGAGATAAATGAAGAAGTGTGGTGATATTAACCATGCATCAAGTATGGATTTCACTAAAGGTGATACTTTATCAAGACTAACAACCCTATCACTTGATAATATGCTTATTTTAGACTCAGGTTCGAACCATCTATAGCCGATGATTATTAGTGAATCATCATTACGTATAAGTTCAATAACATTATCAATACATTTAACTTCTAGGTCAGCATTAAGACTAGTCTTTATTTGCAATTCATGTATAAGTCTTGTCTTGAAGAGGTTTAGAAAGAAGTTCATCTGTTCAGGATCTCTAACCCATTCATCAATAAGTTCATCAATTATTCTATTTAAGCCTTTTAAGTATCCAAACTTTTCAAAGAGATTTAAGAACTCAACATCTCTCTTCCATAAGCTTTTGAAAGTTGATTTTCTAGCAATTATAGAATCTATAAGTGTGGATATATAGTCAAGCTTATTCTTAACTTTCAACTGTAGATTTATGAGTAGTGATGTTAAGTAGTGATCAGTAATTTTCAAAACTTCACAACTCTCTAATTGACCTGTTATGAATCTAGCTAACGTATTAATGTAATTTCTCAATTCTTCAAAATCTACATCTCTAAATCTAGTAATTAATGTTCTAATAAGTTCTCTTGTTAATGTTGTTAGCAGAGTTACTTTATGATGCAAGTAGACCCACTTGTATAAGTTATATCTAGCAATGACGAACCCTTCAAGACACGCTCTTGCTTTCTCATCAAAAACTATATCATGATTTACAACTCTTAAATTGTCAAGAATTCTCTCAATGTCACTAATAGTTAAATTCGTACTTACACTAGCACCTGTGAAGTAGAGATCTCTAAGTATGTAATCAATTCTATCAGCATCAAGTTCACTACTCAGAACATTCGATATAAGTTCAATTCTTCTAAAATCATCATGTTCAAAACTTCTCAAATAATTAAGATCAGGCACATATCGTATAGAATCTTCAATTTTTAAAAGCTTCTTAAAAATCTTGGTAAAAAGTAGTAACTTCACTGCTTTTAAATTAATGTGTGGATTAGTTTCATTAATTATCTTTAAGAGACCATCATTATATGTGAGTGTCATGTATGTTATCCACTCATGTTCTTTAGCAATATTTAGACAATCATTTATAAATAAAATTCTATCTCTATACACATCACTATCTAGATAATCAAGCACTTTAACTAGTGATGGAATGGTTATAGACTCCATAGAATGTGAGAACGGTAAATGTCCAAGATCATGTAGAAGTGCTGCAAGTCTTACATGAAGTATTAATCCTTCTCTTGACTCGTCATGTATATCTAGATTTTCAAGTATCTTCTTAACTTCGCTTCTCTCTAAATTTTCAAGTAAATTTCTAATCATGAGAGTGGCAACATGAAGTACACCTAAACTATGCTCAAAACGTGTATGTCTTGCTGATGGATATACTTGATAAGCAAGACCAAGCTGATAAATGTATTTAAGTCTCTGAATATGTTGTGAATTATCTATAAGTTCAACTTCATCATTAGTTAACTTAATCCATCCATGTACAGGATCACGAATTTGTTTACTAAATCTTAACACTACAACTTAATCATATAATTAGAAATTAAAACTTACTTAAAAGATTAATGTCGAGTCAAATTTTTAAAATCTATCATACACTTCATAACGAATGGTTGAAATTAAAGAACTTCCTGAAAGACCGAAACCAGGAGATGTTATTGAATTTCCAAGTGGTGTCAAGGTTAGAGTTAGACATATAGGTATTCCATGGATATTACCACCAAGAAAAGTATGTACTGACTCTAAATGTCCATGGCATGGACATTTAAAGATTAGAGGAAGTATTATTGAGGGTAGAGTCGTTAAAATTTACCAAAATACAGTAACTATTCTTCACGAGTGGTTACACTACGATACTAAGTATAAAAGGTATGAGAGAAGACGTAGGAAGATTCATGCAAGACTTCCACCATGTATCGATGTTAAGATTGGAGATCTAGTATATATTGGTGAGACAAGACCATTAGCTAAAACTATTGCTCATGTAGTTATTGGTACTAAAGATGATGTAACTCACGTGAAGCCAATAATTGAAAGGCTTGAAAAGACTTAAAGCTGAAGTTTAAGTAATGAAAATACATCACTTTCTCTAAATACTGAAATTCCTGTTCTTGATGGAAAAATATCGAGATGTAAAATCTTGTCAGGATTTTCAAGTCTTACCTTCCTATCAATCTTACTTGCTATAGCATCTATGATGTACATTCTATTAAACTTCTCAGCATATACTCCTCTCTTTCTAACATCAATTCTATAGGTCTCATCTCTACTTATCAACTCATTACCAAGTTTTACAGCTTCTTCAACAATGATTTCAAATTCTGTATCAACAACTCTCAATATAGGTACAACTTTAAGTATAAATCTAGGTATGTATCTTCTACTAAGTACAAGTTCTTTAAGCTTATTAGTAAACTCTATAGGATTTACATCAACCTGAGCAACAACAAGACCATCAAAACCTGTAAACCAGGTATTAACAACCTTAACACCTAAATAATCACCAACACGTCGAAGTTCATCCATACACAGACCTTCTCTCCTTCTACCAGTACTAACAACTAAATTATACATAAAGACAAAGTATGCAAATAGTAATTAAAATCTTTACCACAATAGTCAAAGAAATAGAAAACAAGAACAAAGCATTTAATTACACACAGTTTGTAAAACAATGCAAAATGGATAAAACTCACGAATATTTTAGAAAAGCCTTAATAAGATTCATAGTTAAGGATTTAAGAATACCATTTCAGAATAGAATTAATGAAATACATAAGATACTTCATGAGTTAAGTAATGGTGATGTACATATCGTTTTTGGACCTAAAGGTTGTGGAAAAACAACACTCTCTCATGCATTACAGTACTTAAGTAAAGAGTTGAATGATCACGCAGTCATCTATATTGGTTATGGTAAATCAAGATCTGAGATAATGAGCGGTTTAAGTGATTTAATATTGAATTTTAAAGACTATCTAATTAAAGAATTAAAACATGCAATACAAGAATTATCTACAAATCGTATTTCTATAGGACCTATACTTACCATTTCTGAACTTATATATTTAGTATCGAAATTTTTAAAAGATAGAAAAAGAAAGACCATACTCATCATTGATGAATTTAGAAGAATAGGTAAGTTAAGTGAGGTAGAGCAAGAACTTGAACTTGTAAGTAATGATGTTGCTGTAATTGATTATGGATTTAAAAAACATGGAGGTTCATTCAAAATCATATGTTTCACTAGCGATGCTATTGCTCAAAAACTTCAACCTAAACTTAGTTCAAAATGTGTATGGTGGATTATGTGGCATTTACCAAAAGAGGATTTCTATAAAGCATTGCGAGAGCTGAATTGCAGTATCGATTATGAATTATTATGGAAATTAACTGGAGGGTTTCAGTTTGGATAGTTTTTACCATCTTTTAATATCTTCATCTTTTTCTGTGGATTGGTTATTCAACATCACCGAGTGTAACCCCACCCATTCCCCGTAGGGCATTCCCCTTCGGGTAACCAATCCATTCACAATCACCCTACAGGGCTTTCTACGGGTTAGGGCGGGGTTACCGAGATTTTAAATGTAGAC
>Ga0190367_1000249_pt1 | contig 41329 bp, 37 predicted proteins | sample 4872181011_MG_FD_171838 | JGI IMG/M metagenome (GOLD analysis project Ga0190367, IMG submission 171838) | Hydrothermal vent microbial mat bacterial communities from Southern Trench, Guaymas Basin, Mexico - 4872-18-10-11_MG | ecosystem: Environmental > Aquatic > Marine > Hydrothermal vents >... | reverse complement strand
GAGTTAAAGATGTTTCTCTGTTTTTCGTCATTTATTATTTGGCCCCGCCTACCCGTCTCTAAAGAAACCCTCTTTTGAGGGATTGATGATGAGAGGTCAAGGTGACGGGATACAAATAATTTCATTATCCGTGTTTTTCTAACCACTTAGAGTATTTATATGATTTTGCTAGGATTCTAATTGCTCTGTCAGGTGTTGGGTAGCATGGTATACCCATATCTTCGACAGTTTGTATAGAGTTAAATACTTTATCCATCATTGGTACGGAGAAAATTATTGGTTCCTCGTACTTACCTATAAGCTGACTTACTTCTTCAGCAATCTTTACAACCCTTAATGCTGGAACTACACACATTACTCCATCAACAACCTTCCTATCAAGTAGTATTCTTATGCTTTCGTAGTAGTGCCAAGGCTCAACTAAGAAGCTTAGATCTAGAGGGTTAAATGTACTTGTCCATGGAAAAGCTACTTTAGATAATTCTTTTAGTGTTTGATCATCGTATTTTGGTACTTCTAAGCCTAGATCTGTAGCTGTATCTGCAGCTATAATACCCATACTACCACTATATGTGATGATGCCAACTCTATTTCCTCTCATAGGACCTTGCATAGAAAAGTACTTTAGTAAATCGAGGAATTCATCTAGGCTGTGAACTTCTATTGCACCACCTTGCTTAAAAGCTGCTCGCCATGCTGAGTACTCACCTGCGAGTGAAGCTGTATGACTCATCGTTAACTTCCCGCCAACACTTGTTCTACCCCCTTTCATAACTATAACAGGTTTTCTCCTAGAAACTGTTTTTAAGGCTTCAAGTAATCTTCTTCCGTTTCTAGTACCCTCAATATAAAGCCCTATAACTTTAGTTTTATCTTCAGCAGCCAAATATAGGAGGGCATCAACTTCATCAAATACCTCTTTATTACCTATTGTAATTATTTTATCAATACCCCATGGATATAGTTCTAGCATACCAGCAGCAAATATTCCCGCCTGAGCAATAATACTAATACTACCCTTCTCAACAGGTGCATTCAACTCTGCAAAGCTAGTAACTAAGTTTATATGTGCATTTATGAAACCTGCACAATTTGGACCTAAAACCTTAATTCCATATTTCCTGGAAATCTCGCCAATCTCCTTTTGTAATCTAGCTCTATCAATACCCATTTCAGCAAAACCGCCGGCCTCAATAATTGCATTCTTAATACCCTTTCTTCCACACTCTTCAAGTGCTTCTGGAACTTTATCCGCAGGAATGAGTATAATTGCTAAGTCAATTTTGTCTGGAATATCAAGTACAGACTTGTATACTTTTAGACCTAGGATTTCACTTTCCTTAGGATTTACTGGATAAACTTTACCTTTATATCCAAAGCTTATTATATTACTCAGTAATCTATATCCAAGTTTACCTTTCTTAGAAGATGCTCCAATAACAGCGATGCTTTCTGGATAAAACATAGGCTTAAGTTCATTGTACACTTGCTCTGGAGTTGGAATTGAGACTTTATACTCTATAGGTAATTTTCTTGAGAGGATAATCTTAGAATCAACAACTACAAAATTATCTTTATATGCAAATATGGGATTTAAGTCAAGCTGATTAATCTCTGGATTTTCAATCAATAACCTAGATACATTTATGAGAGTATTTGCAAGTAGTTCTATATTAACAGAGAAACCTCTAGCACCAGTTAAAATTTTATATCCTTTAATTTCCTTAATCATTTCAATTGCATCATCATATGTAATTGGAGCGATTCTAAATGTCACGTCTTTTAAGACCTCTATGAAGATACCGCCTAATCCAAACATTATTAATGGTCCAAATGCGTCATCTCGAACACCACCTATAGCTATTTCGACTAAAGGCTTAGGAAGCTCCTCCTCAACAAGTACACCCTCGATCCTGGCATTAGGAGTTTTAGACTTAACATTATCCAACAGTTTATTATAAGAAGTTTTTAGTTCTTCATCATTCTTTACACCTAGAATTACCCCATCAACATCTGTTTTATGAAGAATATCTCTAGAAATTACCTTAAGAATAACTGGATATCCAATTTCTCTGGCTGCCTCTAAAGCTTCATCTAAAGACCTAGCAAATCTAGACTTAGGTATTTTTAAACCATATTTTTGACAAAGTAACTTAGCCTCATTTTCTAAGAGACATTCTTCACCAAGCTTTAATACGTCAGAAATAATCTCCGACGTCAACTTTTATCAACCAATATAGTATATCGACTATCTTGAGATAAAGAATAGTTATTAATTACTAGATTTGTAGACTTATACTAATCTTAACTAGGTTCTTAAATAATCTCACGTATCTTAATAGCTTCAAATTAACTTTTTAGTCCTCTCTACTAGATGGGTTATTGGATATAGCATTATAGCGTGGATAATTAGGAGGAACATAAGATTATATGGTATGGTAAATAGTACAGTTATATGTTAATTTTTAGAGAAAATTTTTACATAAAAAGTTTTAAGCTACTTGGCTCTTATGTTGGTAGAACTTTTCTTCCATATGCATCATTTAAGACTATTGCACATGATAAGTATATTGCTGAAAGTCCACAGAATATTCCCTCTATACCAGCAATTATTTTTAGCTGAACAATACCTGTAGCTTCAGCACCTGCTAGAAGCCAGAATAGTATCCATAGTGTAACGAAGACTATCTGAAGCGCTCTTCCATGCTTTAATGTACCTATAAACAAGTATAATGTAAACAACCCCCACATAAATAAATAGGCAACCATGGAATATCTATCGACTGGAGGTATATCATACATTTGTGGTAATAGTATTATAGCTACTAGACTAAGCCAAAATAATCCATAGCTTGTAAATGCTGTTGTTCCAAAGGTATTTCCACGCTTATACTCCATTATACCTGCTATAACCTGCGCTAAACCGCCATAGAAGATACCCATTGCTAAGATCATTGGTATGGCTTCACCACCAAGAACTCCTGCATTATGGAGATTTAGTAGAACTGTTGTGAAGCCAAAGCCGGCGAGACCTAAAGGAGCTGGATCAGCAAGTTTCTCACTCATAATAACCACCTATATTTTACTTGACGATACTATTTTTGCAACTATTTGATTTATATTTATCTCTTTATTGTAATAACACATATATATTCACTAGATGAATTTGGAGATAGTTATACTTAGCGGTAAAAACTGACAATTTAGACTTTAATTTAGTGAATTAGACTATAATATTTATGAAAATAGTTTATCACGAAAAATTTAAGACAGTATATTCGTCCGATCCTGCAGCAGCTCCAGGACGTATTGAAGCAATATATAACGAGCTATTTGGTCACTATACCTTTGTTGAACCGAAGCCAGCTTCAGTTAATGACCTAAAATTAGCTCACTCGGATTTCCATATAAGTCACGTTAGGAATTTAGGTGTAGTATATGACATTGCATTGTTAGCAGTAGGTGGCGCAATTGAAGCTGCTTCAATTGCATTATCTGGTGAACCTGCATTTGGGTTAATTAGACCCCCAGGTCATCATGCAAGTAGAGATAGTAGCTGGGGATTCTGTTACTTTAACAATATAGCAATAGCGATACTAAAGCTTCTGAATGAAAATTTGATCAAAAAAGCACTGGTGATAGATATTGATTTACACTTTGGTGATGGTACAGAGAATATATTTTATAGTATTGATGCTGCTGAATACTACCACTTACCTACAGGAAATAGGGAGGAGCAGCTAGAAACACTAAGTAAATTTTTAGAAAAGCAGTGTAGAAAAGGAAATTATGATATTATCGGAGTTTCAGCAGGGTTCGATAGACATATTGAAGATTGGGGAGGTATGCTTACAACAGAGGATTATACAGAGATTGGAAAAATGATCAAGGAATTTGCTAATGACGTAGCTGGTGGTAGTGTATTTGCGGTATTAGAGGGAGGATATAATCATAAAGTTCTAGGGAAAAACGTCAGAGCTTTCCTTATAGGTCTAGAGACATAGATTTACTTGTATTTTAATACCTAATTTTTCAAGTCTATTCATAAACTCATTAAATTGATCTTTGTTCATTCCAATATATTCAGGTGGATAGATACCTCTACCCGAGATTATCCCGTCAAAAATCATACTAGTAATAACTGCTAGTGGATATCCAGTTGTAATAGCCATAGCGGATAACCGCTTATCCTCACTATACGTCATACACAACTTTGATACTACATACTTATCTTCATAACAACATTTAACATACATAATAACTCTGTCTCTATATTTGTTCTCAATAACTTTAGTTAACAAATTTGCAAATTCACTCTTTAAATTAGTTAAAATACCTAACTTTCTTAAAAAGTACATTTTTTCTAGATGTCCAGGATACCTCAATGTAAACTCGTACATTTCCCTTACTTTACCATAAAAAGTATTAATAAGCGTCCTTAATCCATCAGTTATAAAATATTCAAATTTACCTAGATTATCTAAATCTATTACTCCAGTTCTAGCAAACGGATCTACATACTTAACCTTACCATCCTCAATGTAGCTAGCTTCTCTAATATACTCATCTATAAGATCTACTGGTGACCAAGTTAACGCTAAACCAAGTAAGTCATCCGGTTCATAAGAAAGACCACCAACATAGATATATGCTGAATCAAGTCCGCCCATAATATTATAGCTATAACCAACCATAACATTTGTTATCCCAGGTGCAAACCCGGCATCAGGAATATAAATATTATTGCTAATGTAATTCTCTAATTCCCATATATCCCCCTCATAAAACGATACGTCAGCTAAGTTTATACCACTCATTAATAACTTCTTAACCACTTCATATGCGATTGGACCTGGTAAAGCGGTAGCTCCAAAATTGACATTACTAATCGAACTTTTCAGTAAATCTAGCTTTAGTGCTTCATAACCTAATTTTCTAGCGATCTTAACCTTCTCAGGATCTTTATCAATAATTAGAAAATTATATTTGAGCTTACTTAACGCATCTGCAACTGCATAGCCTATATTTCCAAATCCGAATATATGAATCTTCATAGCAGCTCACCTATTTCATAGACTAATCTAGATAGCGTGTCTACTATACTTGGTCCATAATGAGTTAGTGAATTATCCTCTAAAACAATTATTCTACTATGCTTTACAGCATCCCAATAATCAAGGTGACGATTAATAAACATTCTACGGACATCTTCAACATTAACTTTAGTAGCATACCCACGCTCATATATAATTACATCTGGATTATACTTTGTAAAGTCTATCCCTTTTGTATATGGATTAAAGAAAGAAAGACCGATGTCAATGAATATATTTTTTAACCCGATATGGAATAAACTGTTGCTGATATATGAAAATCTTCCAATAGTTATAGGCTCACCTAAATCAGCCTCAAAATATACAGTTAAGCCATTAAGAGCATTGTATAAAGCTGTTAGTGACTTAGACATATCATTAGCTAGGTTAATCGCTTTATCTAATACAGAAAGAATTTGACCTAACACAATTATAGTATCCATTACTCCCGTATAGTGACTGTGGAAGTGGAAATGGAAACACATTATATCCTTTTCGGTTTAGTTCAAACGCTAATGCATTCTGAATTCCAGAATCCAGTAAAATTAAGTTAGGCTTAAGACTATCAAGAATCTCATAATTAACACTTAAATATCCACCAACTTGAGGTAATTTTTTTAGCTTCCTCTGGTTTCTTACAAAAAGTACTAAACACCAATAGGCTTTATACCGAGCTTAAACAAAATCTTAGTTATTGAGGGAGATAAACTTACAATCCGAGGATTCTCTACAATATCTATGTACTTACCTAAGATTATATTATAGATTCTCATAAATCTCTACAATAACCTAACTCTATATAATGGCTATTATAGATTCATATAAATCCATAGCTTTTTAAAGGACTTACATAAATGTTAAGTTTTGACGACAAATTCAATATGTGCCAATGGAATGTTGACTACAGACTCTATGGGTGAAATAATATGCGGAATATTTGGCTGTTTTTATATACTTTTGCGGCATTTCTTCACGTCTTAGCTTATGGATTACACTTTTCATTTGCAAGATACTATGTAAAATTAACACTTGGGTATGACTACAATTTTATAATACTATTATCGGCGGCTGAGCTACTTCCACTACTATTTGCAGTTATTGCTGGTGTTTTGGCGGATATTATTGGGAGAAGAAAAATAATTTTTGTAGGATTTATCGGCTCAATTATGTATCTATTAATTGCTATTTATGGATTAAATGTATTTATACCTTCTATAGCAATTGCAATTTTATCGATTTCTATAGTTAATATTGCAACAGCAGGTGTAGTTCTAGATGTAGGTAGAATTAGTGGAAGAGTGTATGCTATTTATACGATTGGTATGACGCTTGGATGGGGTATAGCTGGCATCTTACTTTCAATACTACCAACAGACTTAAGAACGGTATATACTTTAATTGCAATTTTAGAGGGATTAATGGTAACTATCTATATCCTGTTCTTCCCCTCTGAATCCATAGAACATGCAAGTTTTAAGGAGATCGTTAATGCTATATCAGCATCTGGAAAGGATCTACTTAGATTTTTTATTGCTGTTATTTTAGCTACTCTAGCTATGGAGCTTATTTGGAATGGATACTCATTTAAGCTGATTGATATTGTACATGAGGATAAGCTATTATTTGGTATTGTGTACGCTACCTTACCATCAATTACAGGAGTAATTGGGCGATATATAGCTGGAGCTCTTGTTGATAAACATAGTCCAGTACATGTATTTCTAGGTACAATACTTATGCTTATAATTGTAGCCACTGGGTTACACTATACAACCGGAGTTTTAGCTATACTATTCTGGTTAATACCAACATACGCTTTATATGATATTTCATCAGCAATTTCTATAGGTAGATTTTTAGGAAAAAAGAAACAAGCTACAGCAATGGGTATAGTTACACTAGCTACAGCGATAGGTGGTCTTCCTTTATTAACTTTACCATTAATCCTAGGAAAACTAACTATAGAAACAATTTATATCATAATACTTGTATCTTTAGCGATTTCATTACTATTACCAGCTAGAAAAATAAAAGTTTAAAAATTCTCCTACTAGTTATATGATATTATTATTTTGGAGTTAAGAGATAGAGGGTATGAGGGGGAAAATACCATTTTATCCCTCAAAATGGGAAGTAGTTGAAAAATTATCTAGAATTTATGTTCCAAGACCATCTGAAAGAATAGTTGATCTTGGCTCTGGAGATGCACGTATACTAATTACTTTAGCATCTAAGTATGATGATATAAAGCTACTTGGTATAGAAAAGAATAGTAAACTTGTAAATGCATCTAGGAGGAGAATTCAAAGACTTAATTTAGGGAATGTGGAAATATTAAATCAAGATTTGTTTAATTATAAAATAAGTAAGGAAAAAATAGATACTGTATATGCATATCTAACTAAAGATGCACTTTTAAAACTTAAACCGAAATTAGTTAAGTTTATTGAGAATAATGGATTAATAATACTTTTAGATTTTAATATTCCTAAGCTAAAACCATCAATTACAATACCAATTAACACAGCTTCTGGTAGATATTGGCTCTATATATATGGCAATAAAGATAGAATTACACAGTTAAAAATATAAATTATCATAGTTAAAGTATAAACTTTAACTATGTAATAATAACTTATTACTTAGTTAAGTATTTCTTTATCAATGTAATAAACAACATACTTAGAAGGGGCTAAAATGATAAATATCTATGTCTTTTGAAAAATCGCAAATAAATAATAAAAAGTTAGAGAAAAATAAAAATTATTGGGGCATTATGAATAAGAAGATAGTATTCGTGATATTACTATTGGCCCTACTATTTACGCCAATTGTAGTTACAACAGTAGCACCAGCACTTAATCTAGTACAAAATGCTAGTTTATTACCATTAGATGGGAATGTAAGTCCAACAGATGGGGGAGGAGACGAGGTCGATAATCCGTTCTGTCCAGGTATGCGCTAAGAATTATAAGATTAGGAGAGAAGTGGGGCCGATTATCACCCCTTAATTTTTTATTCTTCTATTTATTTTTTACCTATATAGCATTATTAACACATAAATATTTGCTTATATAGCAGAATACAAATAGAAATATAGGGAAATATGAGTTTGCGAAAATTAAAAATAGAGGATACATATGACTCCTTGGATCTAATAATTATTGAAGCATTAGGTAAATTAGGGCCTAGGAATATTTATGGAATTGCAAAGTATCTTGGATTGCCGGAGTCCACGGTTAGACATAGGATAAATAAGTTAAGAAAACGTGGTATTTTGTACTTATCTACAAATATTTATCATACTAACTTAGGTTTAAAGAAAGCAGTTGTATATGCCGATGTAAACCCACATTATACAAGATATATTCATGATTTTCTAGAGTTAAATGATTATTGGGTTTATACAAAGAGTTTATTCAGTTTGAGGAACTGTGTTTTCGCGTTATATACTATTCCAGTTACTCAAGAAGATAAGTTTATCGTATTTCTAAATGAGTTAGTCAACTTGGGAATTATTGAGAGATATGATCTAAAGTGGTCTACATGTTTTCACAGAGTTAATACAACTACAAAATGGTTTGATTTAGATAGATGTTTATGGAAATTTGATTGGAATGCGCTGATGGAGGAGATGGAGAAGGCTGATACAGCTCTTCCTGTAACACTTAAAGATCCAGCTAAATGGATAATAAAGGCAGATAAAGTTGATGTTTATATTTTAAAGGAGTTAGAGAAGGACGCTACAGTACCACTTACAGAGATTTCTAAGAAGTTAGGAATGACCGTGCAAAATTTGCATTATCACTATAAGCATCATATAATACCTAACTTCTTGATAGAGGGATTTGAAATTGCATTTTTAAAATTTGGTGTTAAAGATTCGTTAGTGCCATATATGGATATTAAGTTTAGAAATTATAGTGCTATGGCGAAATTTGCGAATGCCATTAGAGATAAACCATTTGTTGAAGTACTCGGTAAAATATTGGGGACAAATGCATTATTTCTTAATGCATACCTTCCGACACATGAATTCTTTAACTTCATAGGGTTTTTGAATAGACTGATAGAAACTGGGTGGATAAAAAGCTATAAGTGTTGGTTATCCCATATTAGTTTGCCAGGAAAGAGACAGACTATTCCATATAAGAATTTTGCTGGTAATTATTGGATTTATGATCATGAGAAATACATTAATGATATCTATAGGTTAAAAGAGAAAGTTGATAAAGTTATAAAAAGTCATGTTAACTTCTAATGGCCCTAACTCTTAGCTTTTTCTAATTTCCTTATTACATCTTCTGCTGCTAATAATACTGGATATACTGTGGGTGCAGCCGTAACGAGTGGATGTGTACCTATCTGCATAAACATTATCTCTACCGCAGTCTGCTGATTCTGCATCATTACGCCAATCATATTTATTATTTCGCCTACTGACTCTGGTCCCATTACGACTCCTCCAATTAATGTCATGCTCTCCTTGGAGAAGATTAGCTTAACCTTTATTTTCTGTGCTCCTTCCAGTGCAGCTGGGTGTCTATTTGGCGCTTCAGCAACACCAACAACGACATCATAACCTTCTGCTTTAGCCATACTCTCGGTCAATCCAGCAACACCAAGAGTTAAGTTTCCAACTTTTGTCGAGAATATTCCTATTGTTCCTTTAGCAAGCTTTGTAACCTTAAGGTCAAATAGGTTTAATCCGGCTATTCTAGCTTCAGCAGTACTTATTGATGCTAGCATTGTTCTCGTAGGTGCTCCTGTAAAGAAAGACTTACGCTCAACACAGTCTCCTACAGCAAATATATCCTTATCTGATGTTCTCATATATTCATCAACAATTATACCTCCAAACTTACCTATCTCCAACCCTATCTTTTTAGCTAATTCAGCATTGGGCTTCGATCCTACGGAAACGATTACTAAGTCTGCTGGTAACTCTTCACCAGTACTTAAGATGACATTTTCAACTCGATCCTTACCTTCAAACTTTGTTACTAAACAATTTGTATAGAGCTTTACACCAAGTTTCTTAAGCTCTTCTTCAGCTGCTATACAGAACTCTTCATCAAATGCAAGTTGTAAACAGTGTGGAAGCATTTCTACAATTGATACTTCCTTATCTCCCAATCGAATAACATCATCAGCAATCTCTACACCGATAAAACCTCCACCTACAATAACAATTTTCTTAGCCTTCAATACTTCTTCTCTAATCATCCTTAGAAACTCAATGTTCTTTTCAATTACATATATACCTTTTAAATCTATCCCCGGGATATTTGGCTTAACAGCCACAGAACCAGTAGCTAAAATTAATTTATCGTATTCATACTTTGCACCAGATTTTGTAATAACGACCTTATTTTCTCTATCAACATCTACAACCTCATCAACAACGATATTTACACCTAATGACTTTAGTGGCGCGTCACCCATTATATCCTTATCAGCACTATCAAGCCTACTAAATATATATGGAATACCACAAGGTATTACTGCAGGATCAAATTTTCTAATTAGCGTTACCTCAACATCTGGATAATGTTTTTTTGCAGTAGCTGCAGAAATAACTGCAGCAGGCCCTCCTCCGACAACAACAACCTTTCTACTCATAGTAACACCACCAAACAGAAGAATTCCTATACAATCTTTTTAATATAGCTTATTATTCAATATATTAATATATAGTATTAGTTTAGGTGTAATGCTATTTTTAAAGATTTTTGTAAAAAAGAAGTTTACATTATGATACTTAAATAGTTATGAATCTTGCTGAGCATGAAACACACGGATCATATGCTCTAATTAACATCTCGATATCTCTCTTAACAATACCATTATTATTAACCATTAATTCTACATATGCTTCAACATCTCTCTCCATATTTTTATAGTTTTGTGCTGTTGGCGTTATTATCCTAGCCATAACAATTCTACCATTATTATCAACTTTATATGCATGTATGAGTAATCCTCTTGGAGCCTCTGTTGCAGATACACCATATCCCTCGGTAACATTATATTTAACCATGGTTTTTTTCACGTCAGTAGATGATAGCTCCTTTAAAATTTCTATAGCTCTATCTATGTAGTGTATAATTTCTAGTGCTTGAGCAACATTATTGTGAAAAGTATTTGCTGATGGAAACTTATATCCATATTTCTCCATTAATTCTGCAGCGTTTTCAGATAATTCATTATAGTTATTGTTAAGACGTGCCAGTGCACCAACAAAATACTCTCTATTATTTAGGAGGTAGTGTCTTGCTGTTGAGTACTCTTCAATTACAGCTTTAATGTACTTTTCATAGTCTTTAGCTATAAAGCTTAAGCCATTTGCGTGTAGAGTACCATTTAGTAGTGGTATTCCCTTACCCTTAAGCGATAGATATGCAGTTTCTCGTTTAAAATCTGGCCATGAAATATTAAGAATAGCCTCTGTAATCTCTACAGCATCTTTATATACTTTCTTTAGCTTATCGAGATACTGACTAGAAATATCTTTACTTGGTAACTCTGTAAATCCACCTACTACTGGAGTTATTGGGTGAACAACTCTTCCACCATATAGCTTAACTATTTCATCCATAACTCTCTTTATCCTAATAGCTTTCATAACTAACTCCTTATGGCTAGGTATTAGGTCTATAATTGATCGTTTATAGTGTAAATCTGGTAGTACAAAGAAGTGTAGATGTAGTATATGGCTCTGGACATGTCCTGCAATTGCAACAAGCTCTCTAGCGATACCTAACTCATATGGTAACTCTATATTAAATGCATCTTCAAGCGCTTGAATAGATGTTAATCTATGTATTGCTTGACATACACCACACATTCTAGATGTAATATCAGGTATATCCCAATAGTATTTTTTAACTAAAATATCTTCTAATAGTCTTATTCCCTCCATAGCCTCAGCTTTCGCCCTAATATGCTCACCCAACTCAATTGTAAAGTTTAGATGACCTTCAATTCTAGTTATTTCCTCAATTATAACATTATTCACTTTGACTCACCTCGAGCAACTTAACTAAATGAGTTGGAATCCTAATACCCTTCTTACGAAATACCTCTATTAACGCCTTAACATTTGCATCTTCATAAAGCCCTCTACATCCAACACACTCTCTTGACCTAGATGGACAATATGCTCCACATCCACCCATAGTAATAGGTCCTAAGCATGGCTTACCCTCATCAATTAAGCAATTATAATATCTTGGACACTCTGAACATACGTCGTTATGAGGAATTAGTGGTTTACGCTTGATAAGAATATCCTTGAGTAACCTTTTAAACTCCTCTTTAATGATTGGACACCCTGGGACACAATAATCTACTTTCACGTACTTACTAAGTGGATGAGCTTTATACTTACCCATTCTAGGAAGCTTTTTATCGATTTCTTCAAGACCAAAATCTCTAAACATGTATCGTCCTCCACTTACTGCACAATCACCAATTGCAACTAAAATTTTACTTCTCTCCCTAATTTTCTTGATTTTTGCTTCGTCCCATGGACTCATTACAGCACCTTCTACAAATGCTACATCAATTTCCCCATCTTCATCTTTAATTCCAAGGACTCTACAGTCAGATACATGAATCATACTTAGAATATCCAGAAACTCCTCTTCCAAAGCTAGTATCTCAACTATACATCCTTCACATGAGGATAAACTAAATATCCCAACCTTAGGTATATTTCTAAGGGACAATTTTCTTCACCTCAACTGTAGGTTCTAACAAGGATTCGACTTCCTCTAAGCTAAAGACAGGACCATCTTTACATACATATATACCACCTATTGTGCAGTGTCCACATATTCCCATTCCACATCTCATCATTCTCTCAAGCGATAAGAATATAGACTTTTTGTCGAAACCTAGCTCTACAAGCTTTCTTGTTACAAAATACATCATTATAGGTGGTCCACATGTAAAAACAATTGTGTCTTCAGGTTCAACACTAATCTTATCAAATAGTATAGTAACTACACCTTCATATCCTAATTTACATGATAACCATTCTTCATCAGCTTTATCAACAGTTTTATAAACTTCAATATGCTTTCTCCACATAAATAGCTCATCCTTATAGAGTACATCTGCAGGTGTTCTAGCACCATAAAATAATACAACTCTCCCAAAATCTCTTCGATTACGAATTATCCTGTATATAACGCCTCTTAGTGGAGCTAACCCTAATCCGCCAGCGACAATTAGTAGATTTCTATTTTTGGCCTTTTTTAGTGGCCATCCTCTACCAAATGGCCCTCTAACACCGACGAGACTATTAAGTGGCTTTTCAAATAATGCAGATGTTACTGTACCGATTTTACGGATAGTTAGCTCAAAATATCTTTTCTCGTCTGGGTCTGATGTTAATGAGAAGGGTGCTTCACCATATCCAAATACCATTAGCTCAATAAATTGCCCTGGCTGAAACTCAAATTCTGTATCATCAATAAACTTTAGTGTGAATGTTCGTGTATCTGGTGTTTCATCTCTAACATTAACTATTCTAGCTAACTTAGGAATCCAGTTATTAATCATGTTATTAACACCTCCCTAGCCAGGATATCCCTAATATCGATATTTGCTTTACAAACCTCTATACACCTACCACAACCTACACAAGAGAATTCCCCAATCTCATATAACGAGTAGTAGTACTTGTGAAATATTCTTTGTCGTACTCTCGAAGCTCTATGCCTCCTAAATACTTCACCACTAGCAACTCTCGTAAAACCTACAAAATGACATGAATCCCATACTCTAACCCTCTTTCCACCCTTTAAATCATCATCAAGCTCATCAATAATATTAAAACAGTTACATGTAGGACATACAAAATTGCATCTTCCACATGCTAGACATTTATCACCATATTCTCTCCATAATTCGCTTTCAAACAGCTCCTTTAAGCCTTTACCAACTTCATCAATACTTCGATAATTCATTGACTTAAATTCTTCAACTAATTTTTTGACAAGCTTTTCCTTTACTGAAACTAGTTCCTCAGAAGCTAGTGTAAAGTAATCTCTATAGTCCTTAATGAGATTTAAGCCATTAATACTACCAACTTCTACAAGGTATTTATCGTCAATTTCAGTTAGAAATAGATCATAGTTTGCCTTTACATCTGGACCAGAATTAACAAAGTAACAGAAGCACTTATCTCCGATTTCTTTACATAATACACCTATCAATAATGTATTTTCCCTCCTAGCTTTATAATATGGATCTTCGTATTTACCTAAAAAGACACGATCTAAAATCTCTATTGCTTTTAAATCACATGCTCTAAGTCCAAATATGACTCTTTTCTTGTTAAACAGTTCCTTTAATTTATCATAAATCTCTATGTTCTCATCAGTAAATCGATATTGATATAAAACTTCGTTGTTTGGATATAATATATGTTTTAGCAACGTTTTTGATACACCAACACTATCAAGATCTAGGTCAGATCCACTCTTAACCTCTACATACCCGCCGTTACGCGTAGCTCCATATACTAAATAGCCATCGCTAACTAATTCATCAATAAAAAGCCGTAGATTATCCCTCCTAATTATAAAGTATCTCAATATAATCACCTATCTATAATATGGTGATGAAATATCATTTATTGTAGATACACTTACCTAATATATATATTGATATATTCGAAGGACAACTAAATGTATTAACTAAATATTTGAAACAATGTTAATTTCGTATGTAAAAATTAATGATTTAATTATATAATTAGGTACATAATGTTTAAAGGATGAAAGAGCTTTGGAAACAATATTCTTAGAGTACCTTTAGTTTAGATAAAAAAAGAAGATGGTTTTACTTAGGTTTATATGTTGATAGTATTTCTTCCTCTGGCGGTGGTGACTTAATTAAACCTGCATTCATCAATGCTTCTAGTGATTTCCTTGCTTCGGTTATGATCTTAACCGCTCTCTCCCATAATTCTTGCTTACTAGGCTTAATTCTAGCTACGCCTTGCTTAATTGACTGTAGTGCACATGCTACAGCTTCTCTTGGATAGACTTCCCACTCCTCCATCGTTGGTACAATATACTCTTCATGTATTCCCTTCTCCTCAGCGAAATCTGCAATTGCCTTAGCTGCGGCTACACACATCTCATCAGTTACAGTCTTTGCTCTTACATCTAATACTCCTCTGAAGATTGCTGGGAATCCTAGGCTGTTATTTACCTGATTGGGAAAGTCTGATCTACCAGTTGCAACTATTCTTGCTCCAGCTTCCTTAGCCTCCCATGGCCAGATTTCAGGAACAGGGTTTGCACACGCAAATACTATAGCATCATTAGCCATCTGCGCAACCCACTCCTTCTTAATAACTCCTGGTCCGGGTCTAGACATAGCAATAACTACATCAGCATCCTTCATCGCTTCCGGAATACCTCCGGTTCTATTCTCAGCATTACTTTTCTCCGCCCACTTTGCCTTCCATGGATTTTTCTCCTTCTCTAGTATCTGCTCAACTCTATCCTTAGTCAAGATACCCTTACTATCAACAAATATTATATTTCCAGACTTTGCTCCAGCTAATTCTAATACATCTGCAATCTTTATATTAGCTGCTCCAGCACCTATCATCGCAATTAAAACTTCATCGAGCTTCTTACCTACTATCTTGAGAGCATTTATTAATCCAGCTAATACTACAGTGGCTGTTCCCTGCTGATCATCATGCCAAACAGGAATTTCGAGCCTCTTTCTCGCCTCTTCTAATATATAGAAACATTTTGGCTTTTCGATATCTTCAAGATTTATACCTCCAAAATTAGGTTCTATCCATTCAAGGAGCTTTATTATATCATCAGGGTCATGCGCTTTTGTGACCAGTGGAAATGCGTCAACTCCTCCTAAATACTTGAATATTAATGCTTTACCTTCCATAACTGGTAGTCCAGCTTCAGGACCAATATTGCCTAACCCTAAAACTCTACTACCATCACTAACAACAGCAACATAATTCCATCTATTAGTATATTCAAATACCTCCTCTGTATTCTTATTTATAATTCTACATGGCTCAGCTACACCTGGTGTATACCAAATATCAAAATCATGTAATGTTCTAACTGCACACTTTGGCATAACCTGCACTTTACCTTGATAAAACTTATGATATGCTGGTGCAAGCATCGCTGGCTTCTTAGCCTTAGCTAATAACTCCTCTACATTATATTTCTTCTCTTCACCCATAATATCAACCCAAAAGATAATAGTACGAAAGTAAAAATTACTTTTGAAATAATAGTTCATATATGTTTTAACTAAATATACTTTCCGTAACTAAATTAGCAGATAGAAGATAATGATTTCACACTAATCATTTCCTGAATACTCTATATTTTCAACTATTTTTAGGGGTAAGTTAGAATAGTTGTTACGGTTTAATAATAGGTGTATTATTATAATGATTAATATACCTATCATGAATGTATATTTTTAAGGGATACTATTGAAGAAGGATATTCCATTAGCATTATCATTTGACGATGTTCTGCTTGTTCCTAAACGTTCAAGGTTAAAATCAAGAAGAGAAGCTAATACCTCAACTGTATTCACGAAGAAGATTAAACTTAACATACCTCTTGTTTCCGCCCCTATGGATACAGTTACTGAGGATAAAATGGCTATAGCTTTAGCTAGACATGGAGGTATAGGCGTTATCCATAGATACTTGCCAATTGAAAAACAGGCTGAACTCGTGAGAAGAGTTAAGCGTGCTGAGAATATAGTTATTGAGGAGCCATATACTATTTCTCCACACGAGAAGGTTTTTGTAGCTAAGGAGTTGATGCATAAATATGGCGTTAGTGGCTTAATGGTAGTTGATAAGGGAAAGTTGGTTGGTATAATTACTATGAGAGATATTAAATTCGAGTTTAATGGTGATAGGAGAGTATATGAGGTTATGACTCCAAGGGAGAAGTTGATAGTTGCTAAGCCAGGAATATCTATGGAGGAAGCTCTTGAGATTTTAAGAAAGTATAAGATTGAGAAACTTCCACTCGTCGATAAAGATTGGAATTTAAAGGGGTTAATAACGGCTGTAGATATTATTAAGAAGAGCCAGTATCCAACTGCAGCTAGAGATAGTAAGGGAAGACTTTTAGTAGCTGCTGCGATTGGTATTAGAGAAGGATTTATGAAAAGAGTAGAAGCTTTGGTGAAGGCTGATGTAGATGCCTTAGTAATTGATGTTGCTCATGGTCATATGGATTTAGTTATTAATACAATTAAGAGAATTAAACGTGAATATGGGGATGATATTCAGGTTGTTAGTGGTAATGTAGCGACTCCTGAGGGTGTTGAGGATTTAGCTAGTGCTGGTGCTGATGCAATAAGGGTAGGAATAGGGCCTGGATCAATATGTACAACTAGGATAGTTACTGGAGTTGGTGTACCTCAGATAACTGCAATTATGCAGTGTGCAGAGAAAGCTAGGGAGGTAGATGTTCCAATTATTGCAGATGGTGGAATTAGGCACCCGGGTGATGTTGTTAAGGCGTTAGCTGCTGGTGCATCAACAGTTATGATTGGAAGATTATTTGCTGGCACCGATGAAAGCCCAGGGCCAATCATACATAGGAATGGTAGAAGATACAAGGTTTACCGTGGAATGGCAAGTTTCTATGCTATGCTAGCTAAGGAAGGAAGCGAGAAGGGGATAATTGATATAGATACTGAAGATATAAGTGATTATGCGTTTACAGCTGAGGGCGTAGAAGCTTTCGTTGAGTACAAAGGTAGCGTAGAAGAGGTTATTAGACGTTTAGTTGCTGCATTAAAAGCTGGCATGAGCTACTTAGGCGCAAAAACTATAGAAGAACTATGGAGAAATGCAGAATTCGTTAGAATTAGTTGGGCTGGTTGGCGTGAAAGTTTACCACATGACGTAGAACCTATCGAATAAGTTGATTGAGACATACCCAAAATTTTTAACTTAAAATTCATACTTTAAATGTAAAAATACTACTTTTGTTAATGAATAATTATAGAGGGTGTTACCATATGGGTAGATCCTATAGATGGTTAGGTTGGAGTAGACAGCGAGAAGTTTATAAGATATGTATTAAACATTTTGACAAAATAATTGAGGTTGTTAAGGAGCTTCGTGAGTTTATAATTAAATTTAGGGAATGTGATGTAGAGGGTTGTAAAAAAGTATTTGACGAGATTTTTAGGCTTGAGAGAGAGGCAGATAATATAAAAGAAAATATTATTTTTGAGTTATGTAGAGGTCCTCTACATCCGATTGATAGAGAAGATATTATGAGGTTAATTCTTACTATTGATGATATTGCTGCACATGCTAAGTCAGCTGCAAGGAAGTTAATTTATGTTGAACCATGTTATGTTCCTGAGGATATCCGTGAATCTATTCTTAAGCTTACTGAAATGTCTTATGAAGCTATATTTCACTTAAAGGAGGCTGTTGATAACCTTATTAAAAAACCAACTATATCGATAAAAGAAGCTGAGAAGGTTGAGAGGATCGAGGAAGAAGTTGATGAGTATAGAGTTAACCTTATCGCTGGAATTTTAAAGTGGGGAGATAAGGCAGATTTAGTTAGCCATTGGCTAATGGTTAAGGAAGCTGTCGAGAATATCGAAAATATGACTGATAGAATGGAAGATACTGCTGATGTAATTAGAGGGTTAGCAGTTACAAGCTAGACTACATGTAATAATACCTTAAGTAAGAAGTATATTACTGCTGATATGGCCATTGTAGCCGGAACTGTTAATACCCAGAATGATGCTAATCTAAATGCTATCTCTTTATTTATACTCTTTCTACCACCACTTGCTATTCCTACTCCAATTAATGACCCAGCACTTGCTAAAGATGTAGATATTGGAAGACCAAATCCAATTAAGTGATATGGTATAGTTGTAAAGAGATAAACTACTAATGCATTACTTAATTCAGCTGCAAAACCAGATATTACATTTAGTCTTGTCACTTTAAATGCCATTGTACTTATAACTTTAGGGCCGATCGTTAACCCCCCAACTGCGATTCCCACAGATCCAAAAGCGGCTAATGCTAGCATTGCATTATAATCAGGCATTCTACCAAGCTTAGATGCTATTGTAACATATACACCGGTTGCATTAGCTATATCATTCATACCAAATGAATAAGCCGAAAATGCTAATGAACCAATTAGAAATGCTGATAATGTCTTTTCAAATTTTGGAGAATAAACGTCTATATTCATGCGTTCTATTATGTAGACAATTATTCTGTAGAATACATAAGCAAGAATTATGCTTGTTAATGGAGAAGTAATCCAGCTTAATATAGTCATAAATAGGATATAGTGATTTATGTTATTCCAGCCATATGATAATAAACCATATCCAACAACTGCGCCGATTATTGAGTGTGTAACTGAGATGTCTATTCCTATCCTAGATGCTATAAGTAAAACCCATAGTGCAGCCGCCGTAACACATGTAAATGCCCCGGCAATACTTATCTCAGGCACTATACCTCTACCAACAGTTTTCATAACCATGAATCCTTGGGTTAACGCTCCTACAGCCGTAAATATAGCAAAGAGAATTACTGCTTTCCTAATTGAGATAACACCAGCACCAACAGCACAGTCAGTAGGCTCAGCTGCATCATTACCCCCAAGACTCACAGCCATTACGAAAGACATCACTAAGCCAAGTATTAATAGTGCTGACTCTACATCTAACAAAACCTATAAACACCTCTTACATCCTTAAATACTATGCTCTACTTTTGGTATATGGGGTTATAAAAACATATAGTTTATTATATTGGTTATATAGACTATTAAATAATCTATATAGTGGGGAGCGTAAAGTGAAAGAGATCAGAAAAATTCAGCTAACTGGTAAATCAACATATATAGTTTCACTACCTAAGAAATGGGTTTTAACTAATAAATTGAAACAGGGAGATACAGTTATCCTCTCATATGATAGTAATAAAATACTAATCTCACCTGGCGATATTGCTGATAGAAAATCAGTTGAGTATAGAGTTGAAGATGATGAGCCTTTTAATATTGTTAGACAAGTTATAAGTTATTACTTAGCTGGTTATGAAGCAATTAAGATTATCTTTGGAAAGAAGGCAGAGACTATTAGGGCTCTTATAAAGAAGGTTATTAGGAAGAAAATGATTGGATTTGAGATTACTGATGAAGGTAGGGACTATATAGAGATAAGATCTCTATTGAGACATGGTGAAATGTCTCTCTCATCAACAATAAATAGACTGTTAAGATTAACTGAGATTATACTTAGAGATACGTTACAAGCCTTATACAACTGTGATAAGGCATTAGCCGAAAATATTATCGTTCAAGATGATGATGTTGATAGACTCTATCTATTTATCATTAGAATGATTAGATTTAAGATTTCATACTTTGGATTAAATGAGGAATTTATCGAACCATATGAATATGTTATATACAATATGTTTGTGAAAACTATAGAGAGAATAGCTGACCATGCAGTTAGGATAGCACATATAGTTACAAGTATGAAAGCTATACCACCAAAAGAACTGTATAATGCGATTTTAACGTTAATGGGGGATGCTGTAGATCTGTATTCAAAGGCTTATAGAGCATTTTTGAATAGAGATGTTAGAGAGGCAAATCGGGTAATATGTTCAGTTAAGAATTTAACAGCTACCGAGAAGGAAATAGTTAGAAAGTTAGAGGAATCTAAGCTTTCGGTTCATCAAGCAATTCTTATGAGGATACTGCTTGAGAGTATTAGAAGAATTGGTGAGTATGCTGCGGATATTGGAGAAATGACCGTAGATATATCAACTGCTCCACCTAAAGTTACCATATGAATTAAGGCTTTAAAAGCTGCCCTGTTAGCTTTTTTCTAGCTTCTAATACGAGATTTGGAATATCTATTTCAGCTGGACACTCCTTTATACATCGACTACATCTTAGACATAAATATAGACTTAGTGTAGATTGTTTATCGATAGACACTCCATTAAGTAGCTCAATATAAGTCTTAACTCTCCACCTAGGACTATAAACCCTCCTTTTAGTGATAAAATATATTGGGCATACATACTCACAGTACCCACAGTAGCTACACTTAATTAATAAGTCATTTAAATTTTCAGTCTGCACGGAATATCTTCCCCGGGTTAAATATATTCTTAGGGTCAAACAGCTGTTTTATCCCTTTAAACAATTCAATTACATATGGTGATCCCCTAACTTCAAATTCATATTTAAGTAAATCAATTTTTGCATTTCCAATTCCATGTTCACCACTAACTACACCACCTAAGCTAATTGCATATTTTATAACCTCCTTAATATATGCCTCGATCTTCTTTCTTTCAGCTTCCTCATTTATCTGTACCCTCACATGAATATTTCCATCACCAGCATGACCATAGAAATAAACTTCTAAACCATATTTTTTTGATGCTTCCTTAGCATACTTTATAAGAAGAGGAATTTTACTCGGAGGAACAGTTACATCCTCCCCCATAGACCCTAGCTTACCTTCTTTAATAATTATAGATGCAAGCTTTCTTCTAACCTCTAAAACTTTCTCAGCCATTTCATCATTTAAAACTTGTGCATCACAACCGATTGATGTTAAGTGTTGAGCTAATTCTTCAGCAGATTCCCTAGAACTCTTACCATCCACGTCAATAATTACATTTATACCTGGCTTTAGTACGTCATCAAAAACCCTTCTTAAGATGTCTGTACTTTCTTCAAATATAGTTTCAAGTAATGAAATATCCCAATCACCACTTCTAGCTATTTTTAGTACATCTCCAAGTAGCTGTAAATCTTGTATGTTAACTAGGATTCTAGTTCTACTTCTTGGATAATTTGTAATTCTAAGTGTAGCTTGTGTAACGATCCCTAATGTGCCTTCACTACCTATAAAAAGTCTAACTAAGTCATATCCATCCCTACATTTATGAGTTTTAGCACCTATATCTAGGACAATGCCATCTCTAATTACTACTCTTAGTCCATAAACCCAGTCCCTCATAACACCATACTTTATACATCTCATTCCTCCAGCTCCAGTTCCGATCATACCGCCAATCGTAGCAACTTTTTGTGATGCTGGATCTACTGGGAAATATAAACCTTTCTTTCTAAGTATACGATTTAAGTCAACTAGCTTTATTCCAGGTTCTACAACTACAATCATATCTTCGGTAGAGATCTCTAGTATTTTATCCATCATTGACATATCAACTACAATTCCGCCATAAGGTACAGCAGCGCCAGTTAAGCTTGATAGTCCACCCTGTGGGTAAATTGGTACATTATATTTATAACATAACTTTACTAGTTCCGATACTTCTTCCTCACATTCTGGATAGACAACTAAATATGTGTATCCAGTGTAGCCAGCTGAGTCCAGAGAATGACATTTTAACTCTCCTTCACGATCATCAATCCTATCTCCAAATATCTTTCTCAACTTTGAAACTAAATCTTTACTTAGCATTTTGACCCTTTAACTCATCCGAAAAGAGTTTAAGGAAAATGTCGCTATATACTTTCCAGGTTAATATACCAAACTCTTGGGTCTCCCACTTAAACCCTTCACAATGAAGTTTACATGGAAAATCCTTACATTCTAAACATGTATGTAAACCTCTCTTAGATGCACATTTAGCATATTTACACTCGTCAACGTGGTAATCACATCCCTTACATAATTTATTAATATACGCTTTACAGTATTCACATACTAAGCCACAGTACGAAATAAGGATATTGCTTTCCTTAGGCATACATATAGATAAATCTAGAGGGTTAGAGTTAAATAATTTTTGAACAGTCTACTGACAATATATTCAATAAATGACTTAACCCCTCAGCTAGAATTAGAAAGTATTCTATGACTATTGAGTGTATAGGTATCAGCTATCTAGAGACCTTTCGTCGGGTCCTATATACGTAATTTCCTCTAGTGGTGTCGCTTTGAATGGCTTTCCACATACCATTTCTTCATATGCATGAGCTGCTATGCCAGCTATCCTAGAAAGTGTGAATAATGCTTTACCCATCCTCCAGTCAAATCCTAATTCACAAAATAGCGCTCCCATTATGCCATCAATGTTCATAGGCATAGGTCTACCTAATGCCTCAGATAATTTATCTTGAATCGCACATGCCAACTGTAGATATTTACCATTAAATCCTAGTTCATTAGCTAATTTAATTAACTTTTTAACTCTAGGATCCTCAGTATGTAAGAAATGTCCAAATCCAGGAACTCTCTCACCTCTACTTAAATATTTATCTACAATATCCTTAGCGATCAACTCAATATTATCATAATCACCACTAAAAGCTTCATATAACATCTTCATCGTGTGCTCTATAGCTCCTCCATGATAATCTCCTAAAGCATTTATACCACTCGCAATAGCATTTTGAAGACCAACACCACCAGAGATTACTAATCGAGCTGCAGCTGTAGATGGACATGTAATACTATGTTCACAGCCAGCTACGAGTAAAGCATTAATAAGCTTTTCCTCACGCTCATTCGGAAGATCACCTTTAAACAATAAGTAAATCATCCCTGCAAATGATAATCTACCTATTAATTCATTTAATCGATATCCTCTAACTATAATTTTATTTTTCTCAACCTTTGAAATGGCAGTTTTCCAGAAAGTTTCTCTTTCTTTCATAATCCTACACCAAAATAAATATTCGACACCTCTTAAAAAAGAAGACTAATTTAATTAAGTATATAATTATACAGTCCTTTCCTCCCTAAAGTACACATAGCCTAATGCTGCAGGTGGCTTTAGGAATTTCTTTAGTGGAGTAGCCATGAATATAGTTAATGCTACTAACGTTACTATATATGGTAGCATTCCTAGAATAAATGGATCAATATTATATGGTGGTAATTGTAGAGTCCATATAGCAGCTTCAACACAGCCGAATAAATATGAAAATACGGGGGCAAGTATTGGGTTCCAGCCTGCTACTATGACTATCGCTAGAGATATCCATCCCCTACCCATACCTAACCCTTCAGTCCATATATGAAGATATCCTAAGGTGAACCATGCACCTCCAACGCCGACCATAAATGACCCTATAACTGTACATAAAACCCGAACCTTAACTACATCTACACCTAATACTGATGCTGAATATGGATTCTCACCCACAGACCTAATTATAACGCCGAGTTTCAACTTGAATATCATATACCATAATACAAGTGAGAATATCACACTTAATACTAGGATTATGTACCAGATTCTATCTGTTAATAAGTATGTTGGGAGGGGAATACCTACATATACACGTCCGAATAAACTTGCTAATCCGTACCCGAACATTGTTAATGCTAATCCAGATATTACTTGATGTGCTCTAAAGCATACAGACACTAGTCCATGTATTAAACCTATTAATGCACCAGCTATACCACCGACAAGAAGACCAATATATGCATTACCAGTTATCACCGTCGATACATATCCTGCTGCAACACCTAAAACAAATGCTCCCTCAACACCTAAGTTCAATACTCCAGATCTTTCCGTAATTAATTCACCTAAAGATGCTAGAAGTAGTGGTGTACCAGCAATGATAGCCCTAATTAGTAATTCAATCATGGTATCACCTGATTATCTTAACTACAGGCTTATATCTAGAAAGGAACTCCAGTGAAATTAGGGATATTAACAAAATTCCTGTAATTACATTAACAGAGCCATAGGAGACGCCGGTGAATATTTGAAGTGTATAGCTTGCTGAAACGAGTATTCCAATAAAGTATCCTGTTAAAATTATTACTAGTGGATTTAGCTTTGCAAGCCATGCAACAATTATCGCGGTGTATCCAAATCCTGCTGAAACCATCTCAGCTCTAATCAATTGCCTATGGACACCAGCAACTTCACCAACACCAGCGATTCCTGCAAATCCGCCACTCAATAACATTACAATAGTTATTATCTTTGCGATATTCATTCCAGAGTATTTTGCAGCGTCTGGATTAGATCCGAGAACTCTAATTTCATATCCAGTCTTTGTTTTATAAATTAAAATAAATGTAAGTATGGATAATATTACAGCTATTATTAGAGTTGGATAATGAATTGATGTCCTAGGAATTTGTGGAATCCACATACTTTTTGGAAATATATCAGACCGTGGATATCCATATTCCTTCAATCCCCTCCATGGACCATAAACAAGATAATTCGTTAGTTGGAGCATAATGTAATTAAGCATTAGTGTGGATAAAACTTCATTTACGCCGAATTTAACCTTCAATATCGCTGGTATTAATGCTAGAAAAGCTCCAGCAATAAAACCTGAGATGTAGAGTATCGCTAGCGCAAGAGACGATGGCATTTCATGAGGTAATATATAGAGAGCTAACCATGTTGTAATAACAGCTCCAGCAAGTATTTGACCTTCACTACCAATATTCCATACATTGGCCCTATACGCTATAGCTAACCCAACTCCAGCTAATATTAGTGGAATGGAATATCTTAGTGTAGAGTATTCAGCTGCTGATGAAGCTATAGCCTGATACAAATACAGTGGATTTATGTTTGATAATAGAAGTAGGATACTAGAAATTATTAGTGCAAGAATTATAGAGCCAATCGGAACTATAATTCCAGAATATTTTATCGGTTTTACACGTCTTTTTATATAAAAACTTACCCTCAAGACTTTTTCTCCTCAGAAACCTCCCACCATACATCTATTAATTAAATCAATGTCAGCCTCAGTTTTTAACCCTAACACCTTTATATTTCCATTATATATTACTCCTATTCGATCACTGACTGTCAATATCTCCTCAAGATCCTCAGATATGAGTAGTACAGATCCTCCTTCATCCCTAAACTTCCTTAAGATTCTATATATTCTATTCGCACTAATGTGATCTAAGGCTCTAGTTGGATTAACAACTATTAATAGCTTCGGCTTTTGTGAAATCTCTCTCGCTAAAACCAGTTTCTGTAAGTTTCCTCCTGATAAATGCCCCGCTAAAACACTAGGATCGCTAGCAAAGATATTGAATTTCTTTATTAGCTTAGTTGCTTCATCATAAATATGCTTATAATTGATAAAGCCATGTTTAGAGAACGGTTCGTGATCATAGAGTTTTAAGATAAAGTTTTCATAAATTGGCATATCAAGAATTACAGCTTGTGTTACTCTATCTGGAACATAACCAACGAACCTCCTCCTCAAAATTGTAGATAACTTATATAAATCATGATTTTCAATTAAGATTTTACCTTTAACTGGTTTTCTTAAACCCGCTAACGCCTCTGCTAGTTCAACCTGACCGTTTCCAGCAACACCAGCTATACCTAAAATCTCGCCTCTATAAATTTTAAAAGAAACATCATTTACAGCTTTCTCCCCTAAATCATTTAATACAACTAAATTCCTTACATTAACTAAAACCTTATCAGAAATATGATTTCCAGCATATCTCTCCTCAGGTATAGCTTGAGTACCGAACATCATCCTCACTAATTCATCATGAGATATCTGATTAGTCACTACTGTAGCTACTTTACGTCCATTCCTTAAAATAGTTATTCTATCGGTAACTTCAAGAGCTTCATGAAGCTTATGAGTAATTAATATTATACTTCTACCTTCATTCGCAGCCTTCCTCATAAACTGGTATAGGCTCTTCTTCTCAGACTCTGTTAGTAATGTCGTCGGCTCATCAAAGATAATAACTTTAGCATTTAGAATTAATGCCTTTAAAATTTCTACCCTCTGCCGTTCACTAAAGCTTAGCCTAGACACCTCCGTATTTAAATCTAGAGTAAAACCATATTTTCGACATAACTCGTTTAGCCTATTAGTAATTTTACTGATGTTAGAGTATGGCTTTATAAAATCTAAGCTTAAAGAGATATTTTCTATGATAGTTAGTTTATCTATTAACTGTGGATACTGATTTACCATTATTATACCAAGGTTATAAGCATCTTTCGGCGAATTAATAACCCTTTTAACATTATCTACATATACCTCGCCTGAATCTGGAATATAGATACCACATAAAATCTTCATTAGTGTGGTTTTTCCAGCTCCATTCTCACCAAGTAAACCGTGGATTTCACCAACTCTTAATTCAAAATTAACATTATCGAGAGCCTTAACTCCAGGAAATGATTTAGAAATATTATGCATATAAACAACTACATTTTTTGATAAAAAGTTTTTTTGGGTTATGGAGATAACTGCCATTTCCAAAACTACTCCTGGACAATTACGTTTTCAAGGAACCAGCCCATATTCCACAAGTCGTCGTGACCTAACCTAACACCTGTTGGGATATCAACAATATCGCCAGTTTTATACTCCTTGCCTAGTACTGTTCCACCTTCACCTAACCACCACTTGCCTTTTAGTGGTCCTGTGAATGGATCAAATGTTGGGTTTACATCTTTCATTTGTTGATATCTTAGCTTAATTAAGTCTAGGAGAGACATTGCTTCACCAGTATACTTTTCATGAACAGTAATCTTTGAAAATTCAGTTTCATACTTTGGATTGATCCAGAGCTCATCATAATACGATTGTGCACCTACATCTACAGCATCATTACTTAATAAATACCAATAATCCACATTCTCTAAGTTAGTAGTTGTATAGAAACCTGCGTAAACCTTTGCAAGTATGTCCTTGTAAATTACTCCCCAGCGAGCAACCTGTCCACTAACAACAACATCTTTTCCGAATTCATACATTGGGCTATAATGGCTAAATACAGGAACCTCTTTATTCTTTTCCTCAAATAGCTCTTGAGCATATTGAATTGTAGCTGGTGAATCCTCGGTAAATGCTAAAACATCAACATTAAACTGCTCGACAAGAGTACTTGCAGCTTCCCTAGCTTTTTCAGGTGCGAACCACTGACCAATTTTAATAACATATACTTCAGCATCTGGATTAACTTCATTAATACCAATTGTGAAAGCGTTAATATGTCTAATTACCTCTGGAATTAAGTGCGCAGCTACATAACCTATCTTATTTGTCTTTGTTAAAGCTCCAGCCATTAAACCATTGATATACATACATTGGTATAGGTCCGCGAAGTATGTAGCCATGTTTGCTCTTCTCTTATATCCAGAACAATGGAAAAACATTACATCTGGATATTTTTCTGCAGCTCTATACGTTGGGTTCATGTGATCAAAGCTTGTAGTAAATATAACTTTATAGCCTTTATTGATAAACTGTTCAATCGCGCCTTCAGTCTTTTCCTCAGTAATGTTTTCTACGTAATCAGTTTCTAACCAATCAAATGCCTGCTCAGCCTCCTTTCTACCAACATCATGTGCATGCGTCCAACCTAAATCTCCAATTGGACCAACATAAATCCAAGCAGCCTTCAGTGCCTCTTCCTTTTCTACAGGGGTAGTCTCTGTAGGTCCAGTTGGAACAGTAACCTCCTCTTTAGGGGCGAGTGAATATCCAGCTGCACCACCAATTGCTAGGCCAACTATAAATGAACCAGCTAATTTTAGAAAGTCTCTTCTATCCGTCATGACAATTATCTGTAAAATTAATCCGCATTTATAAGGTTTCTTTACATAAAGGTTTAAAAATAAGGAATGTATAGATATTTTATTAATAGGGGTAATAAGTATGAATATAGATTTTAAGTCGATGTATGAGAAGATAAGCTTTAAGTTACTTGTTATTGACTTCTTAAGGGTAGCTAAAAGGATGTATAGTCTGGATGAACTTTCACGTGTATTGGATGAACCTCCATCGGTTTTAAGTAGGTATATCCATGGGAGAATTTTTCCAAGTGACGATAAGCTAAAGAAAATTTATTATAAGCTTAGAGAATTTGTAGATTTAACAGAGCTCATTAGAAATAGTATTGACATGGATAAATCTGGCTTTTTAAATAACCAGGCTTTAATAGGGGATACTACACTTTTGAGATTAGCCTCGGCACATGTCCTAGAGAAATTTGGGAGTAACGATGTAAATAAGGTTTTATCTCCAGCAGCAGATGGCTTACCCTTTGCAACAATTGTAGCTGAACACTTAAGAGTTCCAGTGATTATCGCGAAAACTACAAAAGAGGTTGGAGTAAAGAAGTTTCTGGAAAATACTTATATATCAGAGGATGGCACTTTAACAACATACTATATTGATAGAAAATTAGTAAAAAAGGGTGATAAAATCCTAATTGTCGATGATGTTCTTAGAACTGGGAAAACACATAAGTGCTTAATTGAGATGGTAGAGTCTGTAGGCGCTATCCCAATGGCTGTAGTTGTACTAGTAGCCATAGGAAATACTTGGAAAAATATACTTACAGGTATACCTGTTGACTACATATTGCATATTTATACCTAGATGTTGTTCTTAGTAGTGGTACTTATAGAGATAAGAGATTTATCTTCTTCCCAATATTTTGCTCAACGGCCTTCTTATAAACAATATATGCTGTAGCTGTATCCTGAATAGCTAATCCTGTCGAAACAAATACTGTGAGTTCTTCGTCATTTTCTCTACCAGGCTTTAGTCCAGCGACGACTTCTCCTAATTCAGCATAGATATCATCAGGCTTTAAAATACCCTTTGAAATTGGAACATTTATTTCTCCACTGTGAATAGCTTGTTCTCTATCATCAACTACAATTTTAGCGTTAATAAGTATCTTTGGATCCATTTCCTGCTTTCCAGGTGCATCTGCACCCATACAGTTGAAGTGGGTACCACTTGATACCCAATCATACTCTACATAGGGTTTTCTGGATGGAGTTAATGTAATAACAACATCTGAATCTTCAACAGCTTTTTTAGCACTATCTACAGCCTCAATACTTACATTACTAAACTTTTCAGATAGTTCCTTACAGAGCCGTTCAGCCTTTTCAGATATAATATCATAGATCTTAAACTTTTCTATCTGACCATTGAAGTACTCCAGAATACTCTTTGCCTGTGTCTGCCCCTGAACACCCGCGCCGACTAAGCCGACTCTACTAAAGTCTTTTTTAGCTAAGTGCTTAATGGCGACTATACTTGCAGCCATCGTTCTCATAGCAGTTATATATGTACCATCCATAATAGCGAGGGGAAATCCAGTATCAGGATCTATTAGTTCGATTATAGCCATAATAGTTGGTAAACCCTTTTCACTAGGATTCTTTGGATGGAAGTTAACAATTTTTACGGAAGCCATATTTAGCTTCTCAATATATGCGGGCATGACCCTAAAATCTCCACCAACCTTCTCAAAGAAGATATATACTTTAGGTGGCATTTGGACATGCTTCAAACCTTTTTGTCGAAAAGCATCCTCAACAGCATCAACAACATCATATACTGTAAGGAGATTTTTTATATCATTACGTGTAAGAAATAGAGTTTCTTTCATATTTCATCAATAATAAGCTTTAATGGATTCACATCTTTAATTAATAATATATAATATCTATAGAAATAGCCTGGTTAAGAAGAGTTGTTCTCACCCTTAAGACCCTTTGCTGTTTATTTACCTGTAATAATGCGGAATATATGGTGGAAATCTCTCTTTAATCTCGTTAAATAGGCTTTCTTCGATAGCTTTCCACTTCAGGTACTCTCTTGGGTCAATTGGATATTTTCGGTAAAGACTTCCAACTGCTCTCATCATTTTTAAAACATAATTTAATGCTTTAATTACCTCAATTTTTCCATGTAGTAATCCCTTTAACGCTCTTATAGCCTTAGAAATCATACTGATCCTTATATCCCTATCTTTAGCACTACTCAACTCTTCATCTCTAATTATCTTATATTTAATTGCAAAGAGGTGAGCGTCTTCACTTACAGATTGAAGTAAGTATCTAAATACATCAAATTTCGCTTGATTAACACCATATCTTGAAGTCATATAGCTATGGCAGTAACTCCATAGTGACTTGATGCTGTAATCCCTCTCTTCGAGTGATTGTAGAATTGCTTTAGATGCTGCATATGCTCCATACATTCCATATCCTATTCCCTCCGCAGTTGTTGGATCAATCTGTATAGCTGCATCGCCGATAAGTAAAAAGCCATTCCAAACAAGCATTCCCCTAGGCCGTCTATTTGGAATATTCCATATACCACTATCAATAATTTTTGAGCTTTTAAATAGCTCCTTAAGTGGCTCATACTCCTCCTTATACATACTAAGGAGAAACTTTGGATTCGGGTAATTTAAGCCAGCTTGTACACCATTACCAACATTGACAATAGTACAGTCACGTGAATGTGGAAATATCCATACATATCCTCCAGGGGCATATTTATCAATAAAGTGTATCCATAGATAACCGGGATCTTCGAATCTCCCATTTAGCTCTATTATCTCACGGTAAGATATAATTACGTCTCTCTTGTCGATAACCTTTTCTATACCAGTATTATTTGGAAGTTTAGATAGTAATACAGCTGAGTATCCAGATGCATCAACAATAATTTTACCATGAATAGTATACTCTTTTCCTCTATGTATCCCCTTAACACCAACAACATAGTTATTCTTTATAATTGGTGTTGATACATGGAAAGAATCAAGTACAGTAGCTCCATATTTTTCGACAAGCTCTAGTAAATGTTGACCATATTCCAGCCTATCAACTACATACCCTCCCTCATCACTTATGACAGTTACATGATACCTTATATCACATGGAAAAATCCTTATTCCACGCACCTCATGTACCACAACCTCACTTGGGGGTTTGGGTAGAGTACTGTATCTAAAGTGATGAGCAGCTATCGCATCACCACAAACTTTATATCCAATCTTATCTCTCGGCTTCCTTTCAAGTACAGCTACATTTACATCTTCCTTAGCTAAGAGGTACGCTAGAGAAAGACCTGCGGTTCCAGCACCAACAATTACTACATCATAAACTTCAGACGCCATATCTATTTCCCTATGTACTTTATGTCCTCATCTTTAAGCAATATATCTATACATGGATAACGCTCTCCAGCTAATCCATGTAGAAACGCTCCACCACTTAAACATATAAGTCCACCAGCATTCTGTATAATTCTATCTAAATTATACATTGTTAACTCTGCAGTTGTATCTCCACCTAGGAATATTAGTCCACTACCAGCAATTCTCTTAGTTAGATTTATACCGTTAATGTAGCCTTTCTCATACACACCTAATGGTCCAGCTCTAATTCTTAATGTTTTGCTCTCTAGGTGATCGGCATATATGTCAACGGTTTCTGGACCAATATCCATTATCGTACCATCTGAATTCTTTAGGTCATCAAGCTTTAATACCTTATCCTCACCATTTTCCCAAACAATGAAGTCAATAGGATGATAAATATTAAACTTCTTAACTAATAGTTTTGCTGTTTCAAACATTTCATTACTCATTTTCTTCATTAAAAACCTATTATTCCTCTCCCCTAAATCGTATCCTTTAACTAGTGCTATGAGTTGTCCAGGTAATCCTCCGGTAAAGCAATCCATTCTCTCCAGGATGCTAAATAGGTAGCTTGACTTTGCTAATTTAGCTCCACCCATAATAATGCCAGCTTCATTTTTATTAACACTTAATGCATCACGTAGCGCCTTTAATTCATATATCGCTCTTAAACCAACATGCGTCTCTGCGATATATGGTAGAGCCATGACACTAGTATGTTTTCTATGCCATACCGGCATAGCATCATTAACACAACTCTTAACCAAGCCCTTAAAAAACTTTATAAACCTAGATTTCTCAGGATCGAAGTTTGTTTCTTCATCATCTATCCTAATATTATCTAACAGAAGAATTTGCTTTTTCTCCAGCTTTCTAATTTTCTCCTTTAGCTCGCTTCCATACATCTTGCTAAATGGTATAAACTCTATATCGACATCTGATGGTAATAGCTTCCTAAGAATAATCCAGTGTTGCTTTAAATCGATAAAATCTGGATTTCCCTTTCTACCTTGATGTGCAACAACTACTAAACCAGCATATTCAGACATAAGACTTAAGATATCGCTATAAACTATAAGCCGCATACTATTCTCAACAACTCTTCCATTAACGACAGGAACATTTATATCAATACGGACTAGCGTTGGAGATTTAAGCTGAGTGGCAAGATTCAGCAACCATAATCTACGAGTAGAATTATAATAATCAATGATAAACTCATCACTACCCGTCATCATAATCTAAATTACAATAAGGGAAATATAAAGGATATCTAAGAAATATTTAATTAGATATAACTATTGATGAAAATTTTACGATAACACCAGATTTTTTAAGAAAATAGGGATGTGTATTTATAAGGTTATTGGACTAAAGCCACTTCTGGTACGGCTAAAATTTTCTACTTAAAAGTTATGTATTTGACTTTACTATCTGTAACGATATCAACAAGTATAGGCCCCTTATGCTTATACGCGTCTCTAATCACATCCTCCGGATCACGCTCTACCCTAATACTTTCAACATTCATTCCAGAAGCTATTTTAGAGAAGTCTATTTCTGACATATATGCTGAGATTTCTCTACCATATTTATCTCTTTGCATTTGAGCAATCATTCCATAACTTGAATCATTAAATACAAATATCTTAGCGTCAACATCAAGTTCACTTATCGTCGCTAATTCCTCCATACACATTAATAGTCCACCATCACCGATAATAACGGTTATATCCTTGTAACCTGCTAACCACCCACCAATTGCAGCTGGCACTGCAAATCCCATTGCCCCATAATTACTTGGATATACATACCTAACTCTATATTGTGCCCCCATAAATATCCTGGCCCAAGTTTCATGTGAACCTATATCCACGACTAATAGGCTATCCTTAGGTATATAGTTACTTATTATTTTAGCTACATATCCTGGATGTATCCTCCTAGTAGGACCATATGTTTCTACGTCAGTATGCTTATTTAGCTCCTTAATTCCCTCCTCAATAGCCTTAGTATACCACGGACTACTAGATGTGGAAGCCTCTTTTAAACCATTTAGATACCGAAATAGATCACCAATGGCTTCATACCTAATGTTAAATTTTAAACCTCTTGTATACCCGATGTATATTACTTTTGATAAGTCATTAACAAATGTATACTCATCCTCGCCAGGCCTTAATCCTACAAAAATAATATAATCAGCCTCCTCAAGTAATCTTTTTGCCGATGGATGGATATCCCACGTCTCTTCAATATACCCGCCATAAAACTTACTGTCTTGCGGTATGTATCCGAGCCCTTCTATCTGTGAGATAATCGGTGAATTTAAATACTCCGCGACGTCAATAACAAATTTATTTTCAAGTGCTGTGAAAACTTCAGCACCTAAAACAAATACAACTTTTTTACTTGAAATTATCTTTAAGATTTCTTTTAACTTATGCTTCGAGAATGGATGCTTAAATACCTTTACTTTGCACTTTCCATATTTATTCTTAACATTCATCTCTCCAATATCTCTAGGGACACCTATATACACTGGGCCCTTTCTACCATCTAGCGCTATACTATAGCCTCTAGATATAACTTTATATACTTCCTCGGGAGAGGTTATTAACTTTGAATACTTAGTTATTGGACCAAAAATTTTTACTAGGAAGTATGGGTCATCAACACCATGAAATGCGGATGGTCCACTATCAAGTCTAACTGATCCACTAACTATAATCATTGGGCTAGCAGCTCCATATCCTTGAGCTACCCCAGTAACTGTATTTGTTGCACCAGGACCAGTTGTAACTAAAACTAACATCGGCTCTCCAGTTAGCCTACCATAGCAGTCAGCTATAACTGCAGCACTACCCTCAAACTTAACAGTTAAATGCTTTATCCTAGAGCTAGCTAAACCATCATATAGGGATAATACGTGACTACCAGGAATACCAGCTGAGTATTTAATACCAAGTTCTTCAAGACATTCAATTACACAATGTCCGACTTTCATGAAATAAACACCATTACAAATATACTATGGACTTACCTAAGAGAAATATTATTATGAATACTCTATTGTTTGAGCTATGCTGTACTCACATCATGCTGTAAATCACATGTAAATCTAGATTTACATTAATCTAATGCAGTTAAAAGAAGTTTAATATAAAGCTCTATAAGTGACCTCTCATCTACACCACGTACGATGCCGAGGTCTGTAACCAGATACTCGATGTACTTAACTGGAGTCTTATCAAATGGGTAAACTTCAATTTCTAACTCCAGTTCTTCAACCCTATATTTCCACTTTTTAGGGATGATGCTGTGTGTATTTGCATCAATGATTTTTAAAGATTCTCCGACTACGAATCTATCTATACTCTTCATGTAAGCAACTGTAAGTAGAGGGTTAGTCCCGACCTTATGAATTAAATGTGGCTCATGCAATGTTATAGCATCCATTCCAATAACGATAGCGACCTTACCTCTAGTTACGAAATTAATCGCAGAATCTGGGTATACTTTTACATCAAAACCCATATTCCTAAAAGTTTCATATGCATATTTAACTTCAGTTCCTGGTCTTGATTCCAATAAATATATGCCTTTAATATAGTCACGATTCCGCTCAATAAAAGTTATAACATTTGAACTGAAGCTTAAAGTAGTGATATACACCTCAGATTTCAACAACCCTTTAGATCGACTCCTAATTTCATCTTTAGACTTATTTAGAATCTCCCTTAAGTTATCTAAAGTATTTTTGAAGTTTTTTATCCAGTCACCTTCCCTACCTACTGCTTTAATCAAGATATCCCCAACGTTATACGATATCCCCATGCATGGTCTAATGTTCTTTAGCATCTCCAGCTTATTAATAACCTCCTCTTTAGGAGGAACACTGCTCACTGCATATTCGTAGAGAGCTTCTGCAGCACTTAGAGCTTTATAGCCTATCTCCCGTCCACCACTAGTAAAATCACTCATGATATCATCAAGGATGACTTGAAACTTATTCAATATTACTCCCTCCGAACCAGCAACAAAAAATCATAGTTGACAGTTTCTAAATTACATTATTGTTTATCTACAATCTTTGGAATTATGAGAAAATTACTTAATACATGATTTTAATTCTAGAATTAAGTCATGAATTTCCTCAGCTTCCTTTAGTAAATTCTCCCTTCTATCAAGAATGAGGTTATTGACATCATTTATAGTTAGTGTTTTACTTTTTAACTTAGACATTAATTCATAAACATCAAAGTATTTATGCATATTATATTTACCCCAGTTTTTAGGTTTCTTAATACGCTCCCACACATAGTAAAATGTCTCTTTAGATACATGCTTAGCCCACTTACCTAAGTTTATTTTCTCAGCATAACTTAGAGCCTTATCATAATCATTCTCCCTTATCGCATCAGCAATTTTCTCAAGCAACTTAATCTCTTCTATGTACTCTACATAAAATGGTTTTGGAGCAGCTGTTGGATACCAACCAGCTAACCTAAAATACGTAGATAATATTTTCTTTCCAGCGTCATAGTATTCTTCGTCAATACACGTCTTATTTAAATCTCTAATGATAACCTCAGCAGCTAACGTACTTAACTCTTTACATTCACCATAGGACATACAGCAATCGTGAATTTCCCTAAACAACTCAATGTAATCTAAGATATCTCTACCCCTACTATCAACATCTAAAATAAAGTATGTTATGACACCAAATGTATCATGCATTTTCTCCATAGAAATTATATCGAGAGTATCTCTATTGGTGTGATAATACTGTACATAGTATGAAGACCCTCCCCTACATCCAAAATGTATAGATGATATACCACTTCGTACGAAATTCCACATATCATTCCAGCATGATGGTTTATAACCGACACTAAATCCAAATTCTGTATGCTGGGATAACTTTTCGATAGTGCCAACTACGTATCTTTTTAGATCTGGTGTGGTAAGTATTCCTATTGGACCTCTAAAGTATCCTAATGCATCCATGTTGATATTTAGAAAAACATTATCGAGTAGTTCCTTGTTATTTTCAACCCACGCATGTGAACCAATTAAATAGCCGAATGGTGTTGATATATCTCCATATTCCTCTGCAGTAAAGCTTATAAACATAATCTTATGTTTAGTTCTAATATCATTTTCAACTAGGTATTTAGCTATTGCGAGGAGCATGGAAACTCCAGATGCATTATCGACAGCGCCCCAGAAATGAGCATCATGATGTGCTGTAACTGTAATTATAGATTCATCGACACCATATGTACCAACAACATTGTAGCCTATATTATCGGAAATCGTCGCCTTAATAACTATTTTTCCATATACCTTACTGCTTTTCATTGAATCTATTAACTTCTTAGCATCAGCTCTCCTGATATATATTAGGGGTGGGAGGGACGGATCATAATCACTATCTGCAGTATGAAGAGTGTCATCTAATGGGGTATATCTTCTTTTAGGCGATATATGACTTAAAATTACTCCTACACCACCTCTAACAGATACTTCTTTAGCAACTATATCTAAATATGGGATAACGTCATAATCAATGTCAACTAGAGCTATTTTACCAGTTAAGTCGATAGCATCTAATTCTGCTGATGTCCCTGTACCAACGAATACAACTTCACCTTCAGCCTCGCCACCACCAATACCAGCATATGTCGATGCTATAAACTCAGTATTAATAGGCTCTTTAATAATTAGTTTTGCTTCATGAAAATTCCAAGCTTTAACAGGAACCTCACATAACCTTACGTCATCTAAACCAATCTTCTCCATTTCACTTGCAATATAATTTGCTACCTCATGTTCAGTTTGTGTTCCAGCGAGTCTAAAGCCAAACTCGCCTCCAAATGATGTTAATTTCTTTAGAATATTAAATACATACTCCTCATCAAATGATTTCAAAATAGAGAGAAATAGTTCCTTCCAATCAATATTACTCATTATGTATAGTAATGCTTAGAAGACTATTTAAGCATTCCAGTAATTATAACCATCTCCATAACTAGCCCTTTCATTTCATAACAACTATCCAATCAACACCACCATTATAAAACTCACCAGTAACTGGAGGAGATTTAAATACCTTTTTCATAAAACTAAGTATTATTAAACCTCTAGCTAGATTTTTTAAGGTATCAACTGTGGCTTTATAGTTACTTGAATGCTGAAGATGCGTTATAGAGAAAATGTGACTAAAACATCGGTCTCTAAATGGTGGTATATCAACATCACCATACACGAGATCCATGCTCTCCGTTGATTTAAGTCTACTTTTTGCGTTTTTCAGCTGCCCTAGTGATATATCAATCCCAACATAATAGAGATCATTATATCCATTTATAAGAAAATACTCATATAATAGTCCAGTACCACATCCAGCATCTAAGACTACAGATCCCTCCTCCGGCATATAATTACGTGGAATAGCACTATATTTCTTAAATTGCTCTTCACGATACAACTCTGTATACGTGTGACTTGAGGAATCATATAGTAATCTTATCTTAAGTTTATCTGTAATAGCCTTAATCATCACTAAAAAATAGTTTTAGCTACTTAAGATATTATACGTTCAAAACCTAACCTAGCTGAGAGAAATCCGATAATCGAGTCATCAAATATATGAATATCAGCAAGATCCCTACCTTTAAACTCAGATCCTATAAGAAATAGAAGCCTAGCGTCAGCTTTTGTATTATAGAGGTCTTCGATAGGAGGCTTTCTATATGGTCCCAAATGAACCTTAATGGCAACTTTCATATTACCAAATAATGTAATAATATCGTCATCGATATCATATTGTGAGATATTTCCTATAAAAAGCTCTTTGCCAAATACATCCTTAATTCTCTGACCTTGAGCTGTATGCATAAGTTGAATAATTAAAAAATTTACGCCTATATAGGATTTAATATTCTCTAGTGAGATATCTTTAGGCTCTGTGTAGCTTAGTAATAATCTAGCAAATGGATCCCTAATGTAGTAGTATGTTCCATTTATCGTTTTTATTCTATCTAAAATGCCGGCATTATATAGCCGTGATAAATAAACATTCGTTTTTGGTCCAATACTACTCATAATTGTATTTGGTCTAGACCAAGGTGCTAGCCTTAATAGATTATGTAGATCAAGCTCTCTTTTAATATTATACAGCTCTGGATAGGTTTTATAGAGATAATCTATATCGTGAATGACACTCCATCTCAGCATCCACATACCATTATCAAAATAGAGGATGTCATTAAGATTGCTCTTTAGAAGCGTATATATAATTGCTGATGGATAACCTTCGAATAAGCCTACAAATTTCCATAAAACTTCGGGCTCAACATCTTCATACGCCTTTACAAGAGCCTTATATACAAGCTTTAGCGGAATTTCTGACAGCATATATATGGTATAATCAATATCAAATTTTTTAAGTAGACTTATAATTCCCCTCCAATGAGTAGCTATAATCCCACCACTTTCCATTCGCGATAATACTTTATTAGTTATTGACCCATACCTATACTCCCTAGGTAAAATCTCAATATGGTCAATACCTATTACACCCTTTGTCTCAATAATACTCTCTAAAATATCGTGGTAACTACGAAAACCCTTAAATACTTCTAGCTTAAAATCAAAAACTTCATTTATAATGTTCTCTTTAAGTAATCGCTTAATTAACCATGATTTACCAATACCTCTAGGACCGAGTAATAAGACTAAATTTTTCCTGATAAGTCTTTTAAGATATCTAATATCATTATCTCTAGGTAAGACAATAGGAGTTATATCCATACAAAAAGTAATGATTATGATAATTTATTTATCTATGAAATGATTTTAAGGTCGCTAGTATCTCATCGATGCAATCGTATATTCTTCCATTGAGACAACGACAATCAACGATATCTACAGTGTAGTCAGTAGGATTTGATAAACCACTAATTTCGATAGTGACTTTGTCAGTATCATCACTTGAGTTATAAATTCCAACTGTAGTAATATTATTTTTACCTTCAACAACAAGCTCTATACCCCACTTAAGTTTGTTTTCATGTACTCTGTAACCCATTTTAGAAAGTGCATTTCGAAGCTCTGTAGAAAGAAATTCTACGCACCTCATCAATTAGGATTTAACATTGTTAAAATTTAAATTTTTAAAACTTTGTTATATGAAATACGAGGAAAATGTTAAATAGGTTATATTAAATATAAGCAGCTAACTTATTTAAATAATATTTATCTAATTATATTTTATTTGCTATATATTTTGTAGAATATAGTATGTAGTAGATGTTATCAGTGTTATATAAAAATATATTATCTCTTATGTGTTGTCACGTTTAGAGAGACTTAAGCAACAACTCCCCATATGAACAGGGAATTAAATCACTACTACTTATCTTAAACAACTTCATTAATTTTCTAATAACCTCCATATCCTTTTCTGCTGAATCTCTGTTAGTACTTTTTTCAAATTCTATAAAGGACCCTAAATTCCTTACAGTATCGAGATGAATTTGCACATCCATATATCTATAGATTTCCCTAATTTTATCAACTACAACTTTAATGCCTAGTATATCCCCTAAGATTTTGATTAAGCTATTAGGATCCGTAACTTTATGTAGGATTACATTACTTTTTTTAATGTCAGCTATATTTGGACGCTTATAATAGATTAAAATGAAATTTTTATTATCGATAGAGCGTAGTTTTAGTTTTAGTTCATCACTTAATATAAAATATGTATCGATTTGATGGAATTTACCTATGTACTCAGCATTTACTTTCTTCAGAATTTCTTTAGCATATTCCAAGTTTGTACATCTAGCTTTAATTTCTACCAACTCTTTATCCATACTTAAAGGTTAAGTTGAGATATACTATAAGATTTTTACTTGCTATTTTTAAGGAATAAGTTATGTTAAGTCCTCACATGTACAATAGATTTCATGTAATGTCGTAATTACGTCATCAAAACCTTTACAAGAGAGAGTCTACCTTTAGGAATCTAACGGCATACTCTAATTCGTCAATCATTTTTGCTAGTCTCTCGGCTGCATCAGTATATAGTCCCGACTCTGAGTATAGCTTCTCAATAAGTTCTTTAAGCCCTAGATCACTAATTTCCTTAAAGACCTTGGATGCTTTTGAAACTTTATTCCACACTGGTACAGTTATTATAC
>Ga0190367_1000248_pt1 | contig 41460 bp, 35 predicted proteins | sample 4872181011_MG_FD_171838 | JGI IMG/M metagenome (GOLD analysis project Ga0190367, IMG submission 171838) | Hydrothermal vent microbial mat bacterial communities from Southern Trench, Guaymas Basin, Mexico - 4872-18-10-11_MG | ecosystem: Environmental > Aquatic > Marine > Hydrothermal vents >... | reverse complement strand
TATCATGATATTTAACTGTATAAGGGATATTAATAAGTTTGCAGCATGAATTCTACCTATTAGCGCCTATTTCACACACTTTTTATTCGCATAATTCCTCAAGTAGAAGTTAAAGCGAAATTTTATGTTGCAAGTATTAGATATAAGTATCCTCTACTTTAATTCTATCAAAAGTACATCTCTGCGATCCACCTGGTTGGGAATTTGGTAAAAGTTCTGTTGAGGTCGAGGAGAAAAAATCATTATTTGATATAATACTAAGCTATTTCTGGGCTATATTCGGTTAACCTTTGTTTCCTCCTCTGAAGAGATATACCTTAAGACCTCTTAGAGGAAGATAGATTTCTACGTACTTAGCATTCTTTGGAACAGGATGTGAAAAACCATATTGTAAATCTTTTATGGTACCGTCTGTCGTCGAAAAAATGGGATTAATACCGTTTCCTGGAAGAATTAAGAATTTACCATATTTTCCTTCTTTAAATGGGACAATCACATCATCTGGGAATGCGAAAAATGCAGAATCACGCATGCAAACATATCCTAATGAAGTTTTTGCATAATGCTGATAATAACTAGTAAGAGAATAAGGAATGCCTAGACTTCTAAACCCTATCGGACAAGTTGGACTTCTTTCTTGTCTAACTTCATGGCTAGGTTGGTTTATGTATCCAAAAGCGTACATTAGCAATTTATAATAGGTACAGTTTTTGATTAAGTGAGTATTGGGGGCGTTTGGATTCTTTTTAACATATAGTTCGATTAAATTTGGTAGTATTTCATCTTCAAATATCACAGGACCCAAAAATTGTTTCATACTATTTTCAAGACCATGTGATCCTCTATCTCTTATCCAAGCAATATACATATGCATGTAAGGAACGTCTCCCTTTATAAACTTTCTCTTTCCTGTCGGATACTCTTTCAAAATATCATCATGTACTCTTCCCAAATTATCCACAAAATATTTCATAGCAGTTAGACCATGGTACTTATTATGCCAATCACCCAAATCTCCTATGAATGAAGGCAACTCAAACAAATACATCAAAGCAATCTTCCTATCGTTCTTGTTTTTAATGATATTCTTCATCAAGTTGGAATCATACCATGGGAATACCGTAATCCTCTTACTCACATTTCCTCCTTGAGGAGAGGAACTCCAATAATATTCCCAATGCGGTATCAATATCTCTTTCCATATGTATTCATCGCTAGGTTTGTAATGATGATATATCTTAACGTCAGGGTTATCAAAGATGTCCCAAGCGTTCTGTTGAACCTTTATGCTGAACGCTTCAAACATTTCAGGATGTTTCAAAACATAAGGAGTCCTTCTCAGATGCTCACATATCATCCAAACATCTCTAGGTATGTTATTACTTTTGATAACATAAACAACGCTGAAATCCCTCTTAGCTTTAAACATCTTTTCTATCTCGTCTTCGCTTGGGTTTATGATGATGTTATTCGGTATTTTATCCAAGTACTTCCAGCTACCTTCGTATATAGGGACATTCTTGTCCACCAACTTGAAGTCCACCTTTATTATAACTGGATTAAAATCAACGATATCTGGATTCAACTCAGCAGCTTTTATCAGATTGAGGATTGAAGTGTCATCATGTTGTGGCAGATATTGCTCAACTATAGCTGCAGTATAGTTGGGAAGGATGTAAACAGTGGTTTTCCTCTTTAAATCATATATCTTCAAATCATCGAGTAGATCAAAGGTCATCTCAGCAATCTTATCTTTACTCTTTATCCCCCAACCTCTCTCAATTTGGTCAAGAATTTGGTAGGCAAGGTTTTTGGGTATAGCACTGCCATTTATCTGAGCAACTTTGAGGATGTCTTCCACAGCCTCAAACCTTCCTTTCTCGAACAAATGCCTTAAAACTTGGAAATTATCATAAAGCTGAGAACTGAGTTTAACGTCATATCCCTTAGATTTAGCCCATGCTATGAAAACTTGCTTTGGAGTTAACGTTATGTTTCCAGTAAGGCTAGAGCTTCTGTTGAATTTATCGAACACAAGAACTTTATAATCGATGTTCTTCGACAGAGTCTTAACCTCTATACTACCCCCATAGATACCTCTCCCATCATCATCGACTTTAATCGGAGAGAGGGTGTAGCTCTTGTTTAATATCTGTAAGATAACCTTACTTATTCCCCCTAAATCATCAGCGGTTACGTTGAATTTCAACAGAGGAGGTTCGTAAATGTAAGAAACATCCTTTATCACAGGATCATCGTAAAAGCCATGAGTTAGCGAAACATTTGCTATATTGCCTTTCGTATCTTTTGCGAAAAGCTTTATCAAGTAATTACCTTCTTCGTTCAGTAAGATGGGATGAGTAAGAGTGTAAATGCTATCATTGCCGGTTAAAGTTATATTCAAAGTTTTTCCGGATGGGTACTTAACCAAGGCATAAGCTCCTGCCACCCCAGATTTATCCTTTATCTCTGCAGTTAGCAGGAGCTTACCATCAACCTGTTTCTTATCCTTGATTTTTATGGTTGGAGGAGTTTTATCTTGAGAGAACAAATATGCCACGGTTGCTGCACCGACCAAAAGAGCTGCGATACCACCCATTGCAATGAGCTTTTTCAAGCTAACTCTACCGTATTTATCCAAAAGCTTTTTAACATCTTCCGAATCTTTCTTGGTAATCTCTAAAGCAAGCGGAAACAGTTTTGGATAAAGAAGCTTTACCTCATCACAGAATTCCTTGAAGAGATCATTATCTCCTATCTCCATAGATTTTTCATAAACGAATTTCATCTGTTCACTCAATTTTCTTGCAAACTCCCTTCTTTTATTCTCATCTATCTCCACTAAAAAGTCATCTCCTCTCCATCTTATCGGAATCGCTAGTGAAGGAAGTTTAACAGTATATCTACCTTTTTTCACGTTATACTGTATGAATTCCAAACCAGCGAACAGCTCATCTAACCATCCTTCCAATTCATCGGAAGAGCTTTCCAATTTTTCCTCAAACACGATTTCCTGCAAGCGATTTAGAACTTCTTCGCATCTAGAAGGATCTGTGACGTGGATCAAAGAAGATCCGTCCAAATTATATACGTTTATCTCAACATCATCATCCCAATCTTCTTTTCTTATCGTAATCCTCCTTTCATCAAAGCATACCTCATAACCCTCTTCTTTCAGGATGTCGAAGAGATACGGATATAATTCAGTTATAAAACAGAAGGAATTGTACAAGGATGCGAATAGTTTGGAAGAAGCCAGAGGTATGGACTTTCTCTTTTTCCCTTCCAGAACATCGAAAATAGACATATCTTTCTCTCTTTCAACAACATTCGTCGCATATTCTTCCATCTGATCTAGGATGTTGTAGATGCAAGATGGGTCTCTCAGTTCTGCTAATCTATCCTCTAGCTTAAAGGCTATTTCGGGATCTATCTCGGCTATTCTTCCCAACATCTTGTAAACTCTCAGCCACTCTATTCCCAAACTCTTCCTATCTTCCCTTCCAAGAAAAACGGAAACCCGTTTTTCTTTAGGGTCTATGTATATCCTCGCAGAACTTTTCTCATCCAATATTTCCAAAACTTCGTTTTTGTTTGCTGCCATCTTAAACTTCTTATCAACATTTTCAAAATTTTCAAATGAGAAGTGGAGAAAGTTTCTCTGAAAAAGACTCTTTTCTAAAGATTTTTCCGTTCGGATGAATCCAAAGTATCGGAGCATACTGATTGATTGTCTATCGTTAAAGATTTAAATTTTTAAAAGGAGCAGACCTATGACATAACAGTTGAAGTGGTCTTTCTATCATCAAGGTATGCATGATAATCTGCCGTCAATATAGTAGTGTTCCCTCCAGCTTTGATAAGGTCTAGAATCTTGCTGATGGAAACTAAGTGACCTAGGTGAAATGGGTCCTGTTGGTGCTAAAGAGAGAGTAGCAGAAGTGATAAACTACACAAAATTAACTCAACGTTATGGAAAGTTAAAGTAAACGCAACAGAGACTGTCTGGTTGTCTTGTTTGTTGTTAGGCTCGCTAAACTCTAAAAACACGCACAAGCCAGTTCACAGAGTAATAGCACTTTTGTTTAGTTTTACCTTAGAATAGCTTGCTAGCTGTTTTTCTCCATTAAGCTAAAGGTAGCAAACCAATAAAATCTTAACTAGACGGTCTCTTAATTATCAACGTATGTCAGTTTATAGAGGTAGCTTTAAAATTTCTGTAAAATATTCGAGAGATATTAAGGAGTATGCTCAGGCTGCGAAGAAAATAGCTGAAGAAACTCTTGGTTTTCTTAAAGAAAGGTACGGATATGTTGTCGAGCAAGTAGAGATAGTATTTCTTAAGACAGGAAACTTCAACTTCTATGCTAGACCAGGTAAAGTATTTATCGAGTACTATGAAGGAGCATTTGAAAAAGAGCCTACTTACGCCGAGGGTATAGGAGTATATTCTCCTAGTTCACCTTACCTTATAGTACATGAAGTATGTCATAATGCTTTTGGCTTCTGCACATATGAAGGTCTTGCAGAAACACTGTCAACTGTAGTTTGTAGAGAACTAGGTGATTTATTTGCTGAGCTCTGGCCTACTGAGATCAAGGTAAAGGAGTACGCTGACATGAGACATAGTAGAATAATGCAAGTAGATTTCAGTAAACCAGAAATAAAGGGGCATCATTTTGGAGGAACTCACGCCTTTTTCATTAATTTAGAAGAGAAAATAGGAGGAAAGAAAATAGGAGAATTTTTGAGAAAAATACACGTAAAATATGTAGAAATTTCCCAGCCGAGCTTTGTGACTGAAATAAGTTCTGATAAGCAAGTCTTTAATTTACTGAAATATTATGGAGATACTAGTATGTATCCAATGGTCTTTTGGAAACTTCCTTTAGATTGGCTTCAAAGTAGATTAAATTATGTTAAAAAGATGCTTAAAGAGAAAAATCCTAGTGAAGCATTCAAAGAAATAAACACACGAATATATCCTGAGTACATAGTGTCTACTGGGAGTGTATTGGAAAACATAGCTGTGTGGCTACAAGTGTTAAAATGTAGCTTTAGTATTAGTTACTACAACTACAGCAGAACAGAAGTAGTTGCTAAACTCGAATCCCCGATTTTTAAAGAAGTCCCCCTACCTCCTTTTGAAATATTTAGAAGAATATTATATATAAATAAAGATAAATTTAAAGTATTAATCGATAAACATAACAATTACTGTAAAATTTCAATAGTTACCATGCTCTAGAATATCATCCGTAAATAACACCACTCTAGAAACATAAGGAGTAAATCGCTTATGTAAAATCGAGGAAAACTTTAATAAAACACTAAATCGAAGAAAAGTTGACTTAAGAGAAGGCTTCATGTATCTACTAAGTATCGCTTAAATTTACTTACTCTCTAAAAAACTTTTTAATAGTTTAATCTTAATGGTCACTGTGGTAGCGAGAAAGATTATGATTCAGGCGACAGGCTTTGGTACTGGTGTTGGGAAAAGCTTTATAGTAGCTTTACTTTGTAGGCTTTTTAAAGAGAATGAATATAGAGTGGCGCCGTTTAAGACATTAAACTTGACTCCTGTAACTTATGTTAAGAACGGGAGAGAGTTTGGGTATGCTCAAGCGTTACAGGCTGTAGCTGCTGGAGTAGAGCCAGATTATAGAATGAATCCTTTTACTCCAAAACCTTTAGGTGATGGTAAATTCGATATATTTCTAGAGGGCGTATGTATTAAGAGAAACTATGATCCGGCGAAAGATTTTATAAAAGCGAGTTTAAAACGAATGCTAGGATTTAAAGAAGAATATGAATATATAAAAGATGCTGCAAAAAGATGTTTAGAAAGTTTATCGGAGGAATACGATATTATCTGTATTGAGGGTTCGGGACCAGCAAAGCTTTTTGGTTTCGGTCCTTTCAGCAAATTACTTGAAGTAGCTAATATGGAAACAGCTAGAATTGCGGATGCTCCTGTCGTTTTTGTTACTGATAATTTGGATTCAGTTCCAGGGATATTATCTTATTTAGAAAAGGAGGAGAGAAGAAGAGTGAAGGGTGTAATATTGAATAAATTTAGAGCTGATGAGCTTTTAGGTATGGGAATAGAAGAAAGGTATATAAGGCTTGGAATAAGGAGGCTTAAGTCAGTTTACCGGAAAAAGATTGGAATAGATATTTTGGGTGTTGTTCCATATTTTCCAGAATTAGCGGAGCTCCCAGATCTAGATCCAATTAAGCCCTCACCAAAAATTCCTTTTGATATTTGGAGGAAAATAATTAAAAGTATTGCAGAAAAGGCAAGAGAGTATATAGATTTAGATAAAATTTATAAGATTATGTGCTGAGGGCTAATTACTACGATTACAGTGAAGTAGATGTAGTTGCTGTAGGAAGGGATTTAGGAGAAGTGTAGGTGAGCTCTAGGTATTAAGAGTACTTAAAAGGATATAAAATGGTAGAGAATGCTGTAACCTGTGTTTTGCTTTCATAGATACAAAAGCTGTAGTTTAAGCAGAATAAGGTAGTGGGGGTAGAGCGGCTAAGTATATTTAAATACAAACTTATATTTAGTATTATGTAAGCCTATGAGTTCATCTAAAGTTTTTCTATACTTAAATGATATTTTTATTAAAATTCCCTGTTCCTTAAGTGATATTCTTGAGGCATGGGATGAGGATAAGTTGAAGCCTTTTGAGCTTATTAGAGATATTATAGAAAGTGAGCTCGGAGATGTAGTTGATGTCAGGCTTTATGACGTTTATTTAAATTTTGAGAAAATGATTCTAGTTTTAGACTATATGGTTGATTTTCAGAGTCCGCAGGCTAAGGGTACTCAATGTGTAAAAATTATTTATGCAGGAGATCCTAGGAGTGCTTTAATGGAGTACTATGAGGTGAAGAGAAGAGGGAGGAGAGATAGTGATTCATAGTTTCACGAATATTAGCTACTCTAGTCAATGTACTGACTACTATGTATTCGCTAATAGGGTTAGTGAGGCTTTATTTGATTCATCAATATACTGCTACATAGTCTACTTCAAGGAATGTTCTTTTACGGTTTTCTTGAGTAACATGTCTGTAGACTCTTCCAGCATCCTTTTTATCTAACATGAATACGGCGTTGTCAAGCCATATGTCTGCTCTTGCCTTAACATTTTCTTCACTGAGAGGTATTGTGGCTACGGGTTTTTCATCAATATAGAATTTAGCTAGGTTTTTCCACTCTACCTTATATATGTGCCACTTACTTAAATCAAGGTCCTGCATTACTGGATTAAGTGAAATTATTTTGATTCCTATAAATTTCTCAGATATCTTCGATAAATAGTATGCTGCCTTAAATAATCTATTTTTCTCAAATAGAATTATTGGCTGGAAAATGTTTTTTGCTTGCACAAAGAATCCTTGGAGAGGATAAGGTCCTCTTGCTCTCAAGTAGATGAACCATATTGGTATGCATGTATCTATTACCATTGTGTGGTTCCAGAAACCCCAGCCAGCACTACCGTAGTGCGTTCCCTCGAGTCTTATTTTTGCCTCAAATGTCTTCTTGCTCCAGGGAAGGTCGTCGAACTTGCCGTCGGAGATTTCGGCATTAGAGTAGTATAGTGCCTCGCTAGGCCCCATCCATATTCTCAGGATACTATCCTTGACTTCGAATCCAGCGTAGTTGTCTATTCTCCAGTTCCAGTAAGGAGATTTTTCATTAAAGTCGTCTCTAATAGCGCCTCTTTTTACTACTTCTTTTCTTAATTTCGAGCAGATGTCTTCTATCAAAGGGACCCCTATTTAATGTCTCTCAATGAATAAAAATCATTATTTTCTTTAAGAACTTGTTTTACTAAGCGTGAATTAAAAGACTTCTTTACGGCATGGCAGAAAGTAATAAGTACTTTTAGTTAAAGTATGTTGTGCAGTCGAGTAATGTAAAGGGTCTTTTAGCGCTAGTAGGCACTACGGTTCTCTGGGCTTCATCTTTTTCAGCGATAAAAATTGTTATGAGTACTTTAGATGCGTATACCTATACTTGGTTGAGAAGCCTTATAGCTGCTTTAAGTCTCTTGCCTTACATAGTATACTCTTACTTTAAAGGTAGAATGAGTGTAGAAGCCGTTAAGGGAGGATTGTTTGTAGGAGTAGCTTATGCTCTCGGGCTATGGCTTCAGGGCTGGGGCACTAAATATACTACTGCTTCTAACTCTGCTTTCATTACGGGACTAAATGTTGTCTTTGTGCACCTCTATGTGTCTTTAGTAGAGCACAGGTATTCACTAAATCTTCTTTTATCGCTTGTATTTTCGGTTGCAGGTCTCTATTTGTTGTCTTCTCCTCAAGTAGCAGTAAGTATCGGCGACGCGCTAGTTTTAGTTGGTGCTGTTGCTTGGGCTGCTCAAATACTGCTTTTATCGAAGTACTCTAAGCATGATCCTGTGGTTATAACTTTCTTCGAAATGGTGCCTGCTTTAAGCTTTATTGCACCAAGTATATTTTACTCGAAAAATACTCATGTTTCTTTAGCTATACTCTTACTGGTAGTGTACTTAGCGCTAGTTTGTGGCAATGGCGCTTTTGTGCTACAAGCCTTCGGGCAACGTTTTGTTGCACCCGAAATAGCTTCACTAATATTTTTGCTCGAACCAGTATTTGCTTCACTTTTCTCATATATTGCTTTAAATGAGACACTTACATTACTTCAAGTCCTAGGTGCAGGACTAATAATAGCTGGTATGATTACTGCGGAAATCAGCGGCTTAAAGGAAAAAGTTAACTAAAAGTCTTCTAGCTCTTCTAACATAGCAACTACATGCTAATTACACTTAGTGTATTTATCTTAAAAGCAAGTAAGTTTTAGTGTAGAGTATAGTATAACTGTGAAAACGGTAGTCTTTTATTATGCTAAAGCACGTTAAAACAGAGGACTTAGAGGTGATAAAAGTGGATTCATCTAAACCGAAAATTACTGTAGTTGGTGCTGGAAGTTTCTTAACGCTAAAGCTCCTAGGAGATTTTTATAGAGTTGGAGACCTCTGGGGTAGTGAGTTTGTTCTATACGATGTAAATGAAGAAAGACTTAAAGCAATGTACACGGCTGTTAAGCGATATGTTGAGAGGACTAATGTGGATCTTAAAGTCTCTATGACTACGAATAAGACTAAGGCACTAGAGAACGCGGATTTTGTTATAGTGGCTATTAGAGCTGGAGGACTTAAAGCGACTAAAGCCTCTATAGAGATATCTTTCAAGTACGGTGCTGTACCCATTGTAGGAGACACTACAGGTCCAAGTGGAATACTCAAAGCAATAACAGAGATCCCAGCAATACTAGATATCGCGTGGATTCTCGAAGATGTTTCACCTAAGGCTCTGATTTTGAACCACACTAATCCTGTGACAGCGGTCTGTACTGCTGTTTACATGGCTTCTAAAATTAATATTGTGGGAATGTGCCACGGCTATCCTTTAACAAAATTCACTTCCGCGCTACTCGACCTCGAGTACGAAGCCTTGAAGTCTACGGTAGCTGGAATAAATCACTTAACGTGGCTTACAGAAATTACTTACAGAGGTGAAAGCATATTAGAGGAGCTTAAAGAAGCCGTAATCCAGGGCCGCAAGTGGGAAGTCATAGAGAATCATCCCTATCTAGTAGGTAGACAGCTTCTAAAAACATACGGCATGCTTGTTTCTGTTTCAGATAGACATACTGCAGAATTTTTCCACTATCTTTATGACTGGTTAAACGACCCTAAGATAGGTAGGGTTCTCAGAAAAATTAGTCGTGTAATAGACTATGAGAAAGGAACTTTATCTGAAGAATTTTTCCGCAAAAGAAAAGCTGCTTGGCAGAAAGTACTGAAAGTTGCTAGAGGAGAAGAAAAAGTCGAGGCCTCAGATCTCTTCTATCTAGACATTATATCGTCGATAGTCAATGATGTTAAAAGAGAAATAAGAGTAGCTAACATACCTAATCGATCTTACATTGAGGGAATAAAGGATGGAAGAATTGTTGAAGTACCATGCATAGTGGATAGAAGCGGACTAAAGGGCAAGAAAGTAGGTAGATTAACTCGCTCTGTTTTAGCTATTCTAAATCTGCATTTAGAGAAATTTGAGATTCTCGCTCAGGGCATATTAGAGAAAGACAAGGGACTAATACTAGAAGCTATGGGCATTGATCCCACTACGCCTTCACCTGAAAAAGCTGAAGCTATATTAAACGAGTATCTTTCTACAATAAACCTCCTTAATGAAATTTAGCTTCAAGTAGAATAATCTCTAATACTACGTAGAGCATCAAGTGAAGTCTACTCTCTTAGCATAAAGTAAGTCCTGCTGACCTCCATATAGGCAAGAGAGCTGTCTTCTAAAACTCAACACAACAGTGCCATGAGTAGTGTAGTTAAGTATTTAAAGTAGTTATCTTCTCATATAACTAGATGAGGCCCGGATACGTGAAGGGCTGAGAGATGATCCCAGCTCGAGAGGCTTTATAGGCTTCGATGAGAGGGGGGATTACTTGAAGTTCTTTAATCCCTTAAGTCTCCTCTTCTTATAGTAGTGTATTGCTAAGTCTAGTATATTAAAGGCTACTAGTACTCCAGGATTTTTCCTCCTAAGAGTTCTCTTATTCTCAGACACAGCATTAAGGTTCTCTGATCTCAGTTTATCTAACACATGTATATCAGCATAAATTACTGAGCACATTAGCTTAATTAATCTGAGTTCATTAATAATATCCCTAATGTTATCAGACACTATTAGTTTAGCTATAAGAGGACTTATCCTATCGAGTCTTCTCGAAAATCTCTCCAGTACTTTCTTTTTGCTTAACCTACTTTTTATTTCAGAGTAATGGGGGAAAAGAGGCATGAATGCTGTTAGATTTTTTAAGTAATTTTCCGGAACGACAATAAGCCCAAATATCTTCCTCTTATTACCTGAATAATCGACACATGCTACCAGATCCGTATAATCACCTAGCGGAAATCACTTTACTTATCTTGGCTACTAGCTCCTCTACACTACGATACGTTACTAAAGTAAAGTTGCTCCAAGTTACTCCTCTTATGAGAGCTGAAGTCCTATTTAATCTATCTTCTCTACAATAGGCTACAACTTTCTTGCCTTTAAGGAGAGCGTATGCTATCTCAAAGCCTACGCCTAAGCTGGGATAAGACACATCCGCTACGAGAACGTCGCACTTATCGAGCATCTCTATATCTCTTTCAAATATTTCTTTAGGCGTAGCTCCTCTCTCGATGTCTAATACTTCTTCGAGAACCCACTCAGTGAGTATTTCGCAGCCCATGGCTTTGAGCGCTGAGGCTATCTTTCTGTTGTCTTCTAGGTTGGAGCGGTCTCCTAGCATTGGTGCCGCGAAGTATACTTTAAGCACACTAGTTCTTTCACTGAGACTAGTTAAAGCTTATCTTAGTGCCTCGTAGAGTATTCTTCCATCACATTTCTTAGGTTTTCTTAAGCCAATTAAGTGAGCTACTGTTGGGGCAACATCTGTTAGTCTTATAGGCTCTTTAAGCTCTAGTCCCTTAGCTACACCGGGTCCTTTCATTAGGAATATTCCGTTTACTGTGAAGTCTCCTAGTCTGGCTCCGGGCGTGTAGTAGGCGTGTGTGCCGAAAATTTTCCGAGCTCTCCATACGACAGGCCCCTCCATTTCCTCCTTGCTCACTGCTTCGCTGTCCAGTGTTGAGACATCTCCGTCCCAGAACTGATAAGAGGGCTTAAGGTAGTATAGTATGTCTCCCACGGTTTCTGCTTGAGGTTTTCCACCTATATAGGGGTCTTCTTCTTTTCTCACAGCTAACTCGAAGGGACAGATGTTTGTCTCAGGATCTTTAGTACTCCTTAAGGCGCTCAAGACCTCGTCTCTGACCTCCTCGTATCTACTTGGTTCAACTACTCCACCCGCCTCCCTTCCCTTTAAATTAACCCATATATACGAAGGCTCGTAGTACGGATATGCTAGAGTTTTCTCTAGTACTACTCTATACTTCTTCAAGCTGTCGTCCCACTTGTATCCGAGGAGACCTGCCTCAACGAGTATTTTTCTGACTGAAACCATTTTCCATGAAGGCAGACACCCGTGATCTGATACAACGACTACTAACGTGTCTTTATCACAGAACTTATCTAGTATTTCTCCAACAAATCTATCTGCTATTTTCCACCCTAACTCCATTACTCTTAGAGCTTCCTCGTATTTTTCCTCAGTGTAGGCTGGTAGGTCTTTATAAAGGTATCCTAAGTAATGGTGGTTGAGAGAATCAAATATATGGTAGTGGAGAAAACAGAGCCTCCACTTAAGCTTACTATTAATGTAGGTCAAGAGCCTCAGAAGAGCTCTCGCGTTTTTAGCATAGCTTAAAAGAATGGGGTAGTTTAGGTAGGCTTTATCTTCATCAACCACTTTTTCTAGACTAGCGTCTGGTAGAATACCTTCTTCAACGAGTTCTTTGCAGAGAGTCTCAGGGTAAGCCCACTTCTCAGCAGCAAATATCTCAGTGAGCCTTATTTTAACGAATTTTCCGTCACTTGATAACTCCTCTAATTTAGCCTTAAACATTCCTTTAATACTTCCAGCTGAAGTCCTGAAGACGCAGGTAAGCCATCTACTCCACTCACCTACCTTAACTACTTGAGTAGAGTTTTCTTGAGTAAACAACACTGCGTCGTACCTCTCACCACCAGTACTGATAACATAGAACTCTGCGGAGACTGTTATCTCTTCTTCAGTGAAATCTCGGTAAAGCCACTTGCTTCCAGCGATCCGCGAGGCTTTAATACTCAGTCTATACTTAAGGGCGGGGAGCTCGCTTAGATCTAGTTTTTCCTCACCTACAAACACTAAAAGATTTTCTCTAAGAGAAGGACTAGTACTGTAGACACATGAGTCTGCTAGAATCTTTGGAGGAGCCCCCGGCATATACCACTCGCCACTAATTACCACACCGTGCTTCAGCTCCATACCCCATCCTGAAGGATAATTTACTATAATAGACGGTAATCTGTTCTCATCAGCTATTTTCCACAAGTACTCTGCCCTACAGTACTCGGCTAACTGGCTTCTAAATCGAAGTTTTTGTCCATAAGGAAGAGTTTCTCCAGGTAAATGGAGATAGAAGCTGGTTACACCGTGTGAAGCAGTATCTGCTCCAGTAGCTATTGTAGTCCAGTTAGTAGGAGTATCTGTTGGAGGAGAAGGAATTGCTTCAGCGAAAACTCCCTCCCATAGAATTTTCTCAAAGTTGGGGAGCAGTCCTTCTCTAACATATTTCCTAAGGAAGTAGGGTATTGCTCCATCAAGACCTATAACAACAACTTTTCTAGCAGACACACCATTAATACGACTAATTTAAATAAAATACTAAGCGAAGACCTAGATGGCTAAGATAACTTCAATTTCTCTTAGCTGTCTGCTCACAGGATCTACTTCAAGTCCAAGACCTTCGAGAGCATGTAGTCCCAAAACCTCGTGATCAGATTCCTCTGCGAAGACTACGACTGTAGTAGCTCTCTTACCCAGGCACTCAACTACAGCTTCTCCAATATCTCTTTCAATTACCTTATTATTTATAGTCTTAAATCTTCTCCTGTCACTGGGGTAAACTCCTATTTTTTCGAGTTTGCTACGCTTAATCCAAGTATAAGTAGAGCCAGTATCAACTAGCAATCTGACTTTAAAACTCCTAGACAGTTCTCTAGGATTACACACTTTAACGGTAGCATAAGTATATCCCATTATCCTCACTAAAAATATCTACACAGAGAATATAAGTCTCACTCAAGAGCTCTTAAAGCCGAGATTTCTGAAAACTAAATTCTTTAATATTATTTAGCCTACTCTTTATGCGATAGACATGAATTTGGCTATTAAGGGAGGTAAGCCTCTGCGGACTAAGCCTTGGCCTAAGTGGCCTATATGGGATTCTCGTGAAGAGAAACAGCTTCTTGAAGTACTTCACAGTGGGTACTGGGGTATTGGAGGCAAGAAGAACGAAGAGTTCGCTAGAAAGTTTGCTGAGTACCAGGGAGCGAAATACGGAGTCACTTGTGCTAATGGAACTGCGGCTATTGAGATAGCTCTCCGCGCCCTCGATATAGGCTATGGTGACGAAGTCGTAACAACGCCCTACACGTTTATGGCTACAGCACAGGCAATACTTTACGTCAACGCGAAGCCCGTTTTCGTAGACATAGAGGAAGATACCTACAACATAAACCCGTCGCTGATAGAAGAGGCGATAACTGATAGAACTAAAGCAATAATACCTGTCCACGTAGGAGGAGCTCCAGCAAACATGGATGAAATAATGAAGATAGCTAAGAAGTACAACCTGTACGTTATTGAAGACGCGGCTCAAGCACATGGAGCAAAATGGGGAGACAGAGGAGCTGGAACAATAGGAGAATACGGTACCTTCAGTTTTCAGTCAAGTAAAAACCTGACAGCTGGTGAGGGAGGAATAATACTCACCAACAGCGAAGAACTAGCCGATAAAGCGTGGTCTTATATGAACTGCGGTAGAGTAAGGAAAGGCAAGTGGTATCAACATGTAATACTCGGCTCAAACTACAGAATGACAGAATTCCAGGCAGCAATACTTCTAGCACAGCTCGAGCGAGCAGAAGAACTATTCAGGAAGAGAGAAGAAAACGCTGAGTACTTAACTAAGCGGCTTAAAGAAATAGAGGGTATTGAGCCACTAGAATATCCAAGTAAAGCTAGGTCAGCTTACCACTTATACATCTTCAAGTATAAGAAAGAGTACTTCAATAACCTTCCAAAACCCAAGTTTATTGAAGCAATGGTCGCCGAAGGAATACCATGTAGACCCGGCTACATTCCACTGTATAAAATGGAGGCTTTTGTAAACTTCAAGCTGCCGTGCGGCGAAGGAACATTTGGAGACTACTGTTCAAAACTATATTTACCTGTAACAGAGAGAGCGTGCTACGAGGAAGCAATATGGCTACCACAGTTTGTTCTACTAGGAGAAAAGGAAGATATGGATGATATAGCTGAAGCAATAATTAAGATAAAAAAGAATATTAAAGAATTGACTTAACTCTCTAAAATTATTTTCAATGTAGTTATTTTATGTCCTCCTATCTTTACTCTGATACTGTTTTCTTCAATGCTGTCCAGCTCGCTCACGATTTCCTCATTCAGGTTGACTATCCAGGCTTTAGCCACTCTGCGATCGAAAGTTATTTTCGCTTCTATTTCCTCGCCGCTGATATTGAATACTCTTAATACAATACTATCATCGTCTTCAGCTTTCTTAAATGCGCTTAATACTACTTCACTGGGCTCTATTTTCATGAAGGAGTATACTGGCTCTAATTCTCCGCTGTGCGGAAAGTCTTCGTGAGCTAGTACTGGTATGATGAAGTTTCGAGCAGTCTTATAGACTTCTGCTTCAAGCCACGTACCTGAATGCGGTATAATAGAGTATTCGAAGACCCATGTTCCTATCATCTGAGAGTCTTTTGTAGGTATGTGGGGTCCTGCTCCCCTAGGTCTCGTGAGCAGATCTGATCTAGAGAGCCAGCCGACACACCTCATTAGTGTGACAAGGATTTCTGTTTTACCATTTCTTTTTCTTACCTCGTACTCGGGGAGACCTTTAGTGACTACGCAGAGCCCCTTCTTCCCGTCACTTACGTCAATCCAGAGCCTAGTTGGCTTAGTGGCTATGTAGGCTTTTGTCCCGTCGGAGCGCGTGTAGTAGTATGTAGGCTTATTTGGTCTCTCTATTACATAGAAGTGGGTTTCAGCGAGGTGAGTGTCGACATCTATGTCTGTCGAGAACTTTACGCGGAGCCTGTGGTCTTTTGCATAATTCTCTACGACTACTCTGACGTCTATTCTTGGTACTTTGCTGTAAAGTGAAACGAATACTGTTATGGGAAGCTCCACTTTTTCAGTGCTCCTAGCCTTTCTATCATCAGTGAGACCTCTGGGTACTTCCATTACTGTCGTTATTTTAGCTGTCGCTACATAGGGTCCTTTCTCAATTACTTCTACTGAAGCCTTGAAGTTACTGCTCTCTACTATGGTGTCTTGAGCTGGGGGCGAGTAGTCGTACTCATCTCCTATATCGCCACCGTCCTCGAAGATATTTAACTCTTCGTAGATAGCACCAGTTCTCTTATCTTCTACGCGTATTACTCCTCCACGGTCTTCACTAAAGCTCACTTTAAAGAACTCGTTTTCAACCCAGTTTTCACCAACTCTAATATCAGTCTCTATCTTCTCCTCTCTTCTAGGGATTAAAGCGTAGGCTTTGAGACCAGTTGACGGAAAATCATCTACCCATACTAGCTCAAGTCCACCGTCCTCTAGCTCTCTCACCTGATAAAATATAGTCTTCCCCTCAGGAGTCTTGAGAGCGTATTTCCTGTAGTCTACTACTAGCTTTTCTCTAATCCTGCCTTTAAGCGACTCAGGAGGCTTTTTAATCAATAGTTTTTCGAGATTTTCTAACTGCTCTCTAGTGAGCTCCACTTCAGGTCTAGTTCTAAATCTCACTACTTCTCGTCTGCTCCAAGGTAGAGTATTGTAGGCTACTAGGTAGATTACAGAATCCTCGCTGAAATCTAGCTTGACGTGAGAGTTAATTACTGGCAGAGCGTATTTCTTAAAATCTATACCCGCGTATCTAGTAAAGTGTCTTAGCACATTAAACTGTTTTCCAGTACACTCTAAGAGCTCGTCTGCAAGACTGTTTACTTTAATTAGCCTTGACTCTACTTCTCTATGTACTTCATCTGTACTACAGCCGCATATAGAGTCGTGTGGCTGAGAGAGAATAAGGTACTTCCACGCTCTCAAGATAAATTCACTTGGATATACTTCGTTTAAAAGCCAGGCGATAGTCCATAGAGGTTCTACTAGGTGAATTAACTTAATTTCACTACTGAAGCATAGTTGCTTCAAGTATGTTCTAGTGGACCAGACGCCGTAGAGACAGGAATGATAACAGCTACTCAGTAGTTCTCCTCTATATTCTCCCAGCCTCTCCTCACTAGACTTCACTACCTCTACTACATCTTCGAGAGACCCTTGTTCAACAGTGAAAGGCAGGTCTTTTCCACGAGCATAGTGCTCTACGTCTGGAACCCACTCCTTCGGGAAAGCATGGTCGCAGCCAATCATTCCAGGTATCACTGGAACATTTGCTCTATCCTTTAGTCTCTCTACAAGTCCCTTTATCATTTCAACAGCTTTCTCAAGGTCATCAGGCAATCCTCGTAAAGTACCGTAGCCTCCATAGAGGAAAGCTGTGTAAACGTAGTCTCCGCTTGGAGCAACCCACTTAAAGTACATTCCCAGCTCCTCGAACTCAGAGCCCATTCCTCTATGGAAGAAGAAGTTGTCTATATTAAAGCTCCTCAAAATCTGTGGAAGCTGAGCAGTGTGACCGAATGTATCAGGCAAATAACCTACCTCCATTACTCCTCCATACCTGCGGGCAGTCCTAGTGCCTAGCATAAGGTTTCGGATAAGAGACTCTCCTGAGACAAGGAACTCGTCGGGCTGAATATACCATGGACCTATCTTGATTCTCCCCTCGGCAATACGCTTTAAGAGCTCCTTTCTTTTCTCTGGTCTAGCTTCAAGGTAGTCTTCTATTGGAGCTACCTGTCCATCAAAAACAAAGCACTTGAAATCAGGCCTTTTCTCCAGTATTTCTAAAAGCCTGTCTATGCACGCTGAAAGCCTATATCTGTATTTATCAAAAGTATAGTACCATTCACGATCCCAGTGAGTATGGGATACTAATACTACTTTAGTAGGTCGGCTCATTGCTTGTTAATTATCCCAAGTACTTAAATGAATTTTCCTCGGCTTAAAACTATACGATAACTACTTGGGGAGATCATACATATTACTATAGAAGATCTCCGCCACTTTCGTAGCGGAAGATTTAAGCAATAAATATGCCTCCTATTTAGATAATCTGTGAGATTTAATGAAGTCCTTCTTTCTCTTCACGTACAGCAACTCTGCTCTCTCTTAGCTGTAGTTCATGGAATTAAGCCTTCAGCTATAATAGAATCAGTATTAACCGACTACTGGAGAGCGTTCGTAGACTTTATTAAAATTCACAGGCTCTCTATGGCATACAGCACTGAAAGAGGCTTAGTAATCTTTGATAGAGGAAGAAGAGTGCACTACATAGATAAAGACCTTTTAGCCAAAGAAGACTTTAAGGGAGAAATCTTAGACTCTGACGCAGTGTTTTCACTTAAACCCATCAGCGACACTGGAATAGACTACAGAGACATCTATGTCTCCCGTAGTAAAGACATTCTCTTAGAGATTCTGCGCTACCATTTACTGAAGAAAACTCAGAAGCCGAAGACAGACCTTAGGCTAGGCGAGCTACTAGGGTATCCGGAGTGCTGTGTTAGAAACTACGTGGAATTAGGTCCTGTTAAAGCGTGGTATAATTACCAGAGAGGACTTATTGAAAGCGGTTTAGACCAGCAGATGCCCGTAGAACTGTGGGCAATATATCATGCTCCATGCTCAGCTACCTGCAAGGCTTCGATAGAGCTCGGAGGAAGATACTTAATGGCTGTTAAAAAGACTTCAGAGAAACTCTATAGAAAAGTCGTCAGCGAGCTTTCTTCAAGCCACTTAGCGTACTCTATTGGAAGAAGATTCCTAGACTTCCACGAGACTAAAAGAAGCATAGAACCCTATGTAGAAAAGTTCGTAGCAGAGAGACTGCCTGAGCCATACTATATTCTCTACGGCAAGATTCTAAGACCATTCATTTACTGTAAGTGGGAGAAGGAGGAGTTTAAGCTAAACATTACACGTGAAATAGAAGGCTACAAGTACATAGCATATTCACCTGGCGAAGGAGTACTAGTCTTCGACAGCAGTCTTAAAGTACATATTTACTTAACTAAAAAGATTCTAGGAAACAAAAGCATAAAATACTCTTCAACAGCCTTCAGAATATATAGAGTAAACAGGCCCACTAATACCACTTAAAGTTCTCGGTAGATTTATATTCTATATTATGAATTATTAATAATTGTGAATTCAAGAACTACTATAACGATATCCGTTAAGACTAAGCAAGTTCTTGAATCTCTTAAAGGAAATAGGAGCTGGGACGAGTTTCTCTTAGAGCTTGTAGCAGAAGTACAGAGAATAAAGCGAGAGAAAAATAAGAGAAAGCTCAGCGAGCTTCTTAAAGCAGAGTTCAGTGAAGTGAAAGTGAAAAATGGGTGAGAGAGTACTCGTAGACACAGACATACTAATAGACTACTACAGAGACAGAATAGATCTCCCCTCAAGAAACATATACTTCATTTCGACAATTACACTCTACGAGTACATAAGAGGAACTACTGAACCCAAGTTGGCGAAAAAGCTTCTCGAGGAATCTTTTACAGTAATACCGCTAACCAATAAGGTTCTACTCAGAGCTTCTGAAATATGGCAAGACTTAAAGAAAAGAGGCTTCCTTTTAGACGACAGAGACTTAATGATAGGGACTACTGCAATAGTCTTTAAACTTAAACTCCTAACCAAAAATGTTAAGTATTTCAATAGACTAGAGAAATATGGTCTAGAGCTATATTACCTATAACATAAACATAGATCTCAGCTATTTGTATTAAAAATAGCTAAATAATATAATTTCTATGTGGTTAAGCTAGCTCTCTAATACTAGGCGGCAGTACGGGTCTCCTAGAGCTATACAGTTCACTTCAGTAAACCTCTGCTCACTCCCAGTTATTGCAGTAAATGTTCCACTCAAATACCCTCTAATTAAGTGACTAGAAGGCTTCCTCCTATACTTAAGCGCCCCACACTCAAAGCTATCATATAGTCTAAGCGAGGCCTCAGGCTTTTCTAAATTTAAGTATTCTATCTCTATTTTACACCATCCAGTAGCCTGAGGAAACTTCATTAACTCTGTTATAAATTTGTCTCTATTAGCTTCTTTAAGCTTTTTCTTCATAATCCTAGTAAACATTAGTCCTCCATTAAAAGCAAAGTTGTATAAAATAGTAGCAGTTATATCACCATATTTCTCATACAAGCCCTTAAGCATGTTCTCTATTACTTCTGAAGAAAACATTAGTGCTCGTATTCCTGGAGCAACATAAGTTGGAAAAGAAAGCTCTTCTACTAAAAATCCCCTAATAATATTTTTCTTAAAATAAACTTTAGACCCAATAGTCTTCTCCAGTTCCTTAAGCATGTGCATAAATCTATCCTCGCTGAGATCGCTTATATCTATGATAAGGATTATTGGAGCCCTATCCCACTCAGGAGGAGAGTATCCAGAAGTGCTCAAAACATTAATATTGTATTTCGCTATAACCTTAAGCGCTTCTAAGAGCATACCTGGCTTATTCTTAACTGTAAAGTAGAGCTCGCAGAGATCTCTGTTTTCAGCATAAAGCATCCAGGGAATATAGCGTTTAATAGATTTCTCCCGCATTTACCTAGCCCCTTAATTTAAAGGAATTCAGAATAATTAAATTTTACGCTAAACTATATTTCTCTACTAGTTTCTAGAGTACTTCTCCCTACGCCTAGGACTATTATAATACTCTACTCTTTTATTTAATAATTGTAAGATATTTGCTCTCTAATTCCCACATTTAAAGATAAAAACTAAAACTCATTAATGTAATAGATTTTAAGTAGACTGAATGATGCAAAAGAGTTAGCTATTTACACAATAGGACTTCATAAACCTTACTATACCTGGTCTCTTAGCAGAAGTATTATATTTTCTTTAATGTAGACTGCTCTGTGAAATACTCTGATTTTAAGCTGTTTTTCGGAGATATTCACTGTCACTCTAATTTATCGCTGTGTGGAGTCTGTGTAGGTAGAGATCTCTTGAAGAAAGACTTCTACTTTCACAGCAGTGTACTAAAAGACTATGTTAAAGCAGGAGACATGTATGAATCAGTGGATCTGCTCTACGACTACGCTAAAAATAAAGCTAAACTAGACTTTGCCGCGGTAACAGACCACGACTTCTCAATGCCTGATGAAATGTGGGCTTTCATTAGGAAAAAGGCTTCAGAGTGGTATTTCCCTGGAAAATTCACTACTTTCAGTGCATATGAGTGGACCTCTATGGCGTATGGACATAGAAACGTGTATTTCCTTACAGACGACAAGCCTATATTCAGGTGCGTTGATTACGGCAAATATCCTTCAAGTATTAGAGGCTACAGTCCAGCTGACCTGTGGAGCTTTCTGAGGAAAACTAGAGCTAAGGCGATTACAATACCTCACCACCCGTCTATAACACAGTTTCCAGTAGACTGGAGCTACTACGACCCTGAGTTCGATCGACTAGTCGAAATAGCCTCAATATGGGGTGTATTCGAGTACTACGGAAACCCTGTGCACTGCATGTCTTCAGACAACTTGCCCCGCTTCTTCGTAGTAGATGCACTTGAAAGAGGATACAGACTAGGCATTATAGGAGGAGGAGACACACACGACTGCTACCCTGGCTCAGCCTTTAGACCAGTTATCATAAAAAACAGGCCTCCCAAAATGAAGTACTTAAACTCTCTCACAACAGGCTTCGTAGAATACTTTCTATACAACCCGTTTGGCCCGGGATCAGCTGCAGTATACGCTAAACACAATACTAGAGAAGATATCTTCAGGGCGCTATATGAGAGGAGAGCCTACGCTGTTCTAGGAACGAGGCTCAGACTAGAGTTCAGTATTGATGAGTACTTAATGGGCTCTGAAATAAAAGTCGATGACGTAGACTACAAGCCCGAAATAATTGTTCGAGTAGAAAGCAAGGAGCCTTTAGATAAAGTAGAGTTACTACGCAACGGTAAAGTGATTTACCGCGAGTACGGGCCTAGAAAAACTATATCATTTAAGTACATTGATGAAGAAAAGCCCTTGAGAAGACTCAACTACTACTACGTGAGAGTACTCGAGCGCACAGGAGGCAGAGCCTGGTCTAGTCCAATATGGATCTACTACACGGGGCTCCGAGACCTGAGAGCAGAAGTAAAATCAGGGAAACTAGTACTGAGGCCCGGCGATATAAGGGAAACAGAAGTAGTCTTCACTAAAACAAAGCCCATTAAAACCATGAAGCCCCCAGACTTAAGCAACTATAGTAGAGGCAGTTTCTTCTGGATGGAAGAAACCAAAGACTATAGCGTAGTTCTTAAAGCACGATTCAAGAGCCGCGAGCCAGTAAACTTCAAGGGTGGGCTAAAGATAAGCGGCTTCGACACATACACAGTCAGGCCAGTAAACTTCGCTATACGGAAGTATGGAGGAGACCTATTCACAGACAACTACGCTGGCACAATAGAATGGGACATTACTCCGTCATCTAACCTAAATCTACTAGACACTAGTAGCGTTAAGGGACTAGACATCTATATTCAGCTAAACTACAGAGAAGACTGCGTAGCAGAAGTAGAAGTCTACCAAAACGGACTAAAAGTACCCAGCGAAACACATGTCAACGGTATAAAAGTACCTAAAATACCCTTCAAAATAATAATATATAGTAAAAAAGACTTAAAGACACATAAAATATATCTCACTGACGAAAAGGCAATAGAAATACTAGCTGACACAAAGTACTGCATAATCTACCCAGCACACTTCACTGAAACAAAACTAAAAGAAACAATACTAATTATCCAGTAAATTTAGTAAAGCACAGCATAGAACATCAGCGTCTACTGTTCCTATTCTTTAAAATGCCTTACACATGTTTTCCTCGTCAGCATTAGCGTATGCTTCTTCTTTATCAACATATAGTCTAACTTTATTGAATTCTTTTAAAGGATCGAAACAGCACTTATTTTTCTCTCTTCAAGTATATAAATTATCTGAGGGAGAGAATCGAGCCAGGAGCAAAATAAATAATCAAAGCCCTACTTTTCCCTACTTCTCGCCTCTTTGAGCATACTTTATATTTCTAGTGTGCTGATAGTTTAATGTGAAAGAAATACTAGACTTTTGCGAGAAGACTATAAGAGAGTGGCTTGATAGAGGAGCTAGCTACGTTGAGTGTAGAGCAGAACTGAGGAAAAGTTTCTCGACGAAAATAGTGGACGGAACAGTCAAGAGCTTGAGTAGCGGTATTCTCAGAGGAGTAGGAGTACGTGTACTTTACAGAGGATCAATGTACTTCATGTCGTATTCCTCTGAGGGAGTGTTGAGAGGAGAGTCGGTGGTCTTCAAGCCTGTTGAGAAGCCTTGGATGCAGAAAGTAGAGCTAGCTGAAATAAAGCCTGTGGAAGATGAAGTAATCGTAGAGCAGAAAAGAAAATTTGATGAAATGAGTCCCGAGGAGAAAGTCTCTGTTCTCTTAGAGGAGAACAAGAAGATACTAGAAGACCCCGTAAAGACTGCGGAGACTTTCTATGAGGAGCTGACTGTAGATAAGTGGATCATCACGAGTGAGGGTACTAGAATCCACATGGTAATGCCTTATATCTACCTAAGCCACAGAGCTACAGCTAGGGAAGCGGGTAAAATAAATGAGTCTAGAGCTAGGCTAGGAGGTATAGGAGGACTAGAAGTAGTATTCGGCGAAAAGCTCAGCAAAACAGGTGAGCTAGCTAAGAAGAGAGCTGTAGAGGGGCTAAGAGCTAAGCCAGTAAAGCCCGGAGTTTACAGAGTGCTGTTAGACGGTGAAATGAACCATCTTTTCGCACATGAAGCAGTAGGTCACGCGTCTGAAGCAGACTCTGCTCAAACAGGATCTCTCCTAGCAGGAAAACTAGGGAAAAGAGTAGCCAGCCCTATAGTCGACTTAATAGATGACGGAAAATTCGAGCTCAATGGAGTAAAGGGCTTCGGCTGGATACCCTACGACGACGAGGGAGTGCCGACTGAGAAAACATATATCATTAAGGGGGGAGTCTTAGTGAGCTACATGACCGACAGAGCTACTGCCAAGTACTTTAAACTCAAGCCTACTGGAAACGCTAGAGCCCAAGACTTCACGTATCCGCCTATAGTCAGAATGAGAAATACTTTCATATCGGCTAGCAGCGATAAAGAAGCGCTATCTAACGAAGAGCTACTCGAAGCTCTCAGCACAGGTCTACTCCTCAAGGGAGGAAGAGGAGGACAAGTAGAGCCTCTTCGAGGCACATTTACTTTCGGAGTACAGGAGGTATATCGCGTTGAAAAAGGAGAGATAAAGGAGAGGCTGGCGAGTACATCTATCTCGGGAAACTTCCTACAAGTACTCACTAAAATAGAGGCTGTTGGAAAAGAATTCGATGAGCCTGAGTCATCAGTAGGCTTCTGCGGTAAGTCAGGACAGGGTATGCCTGTAGGAGTATCTGGCGTATGGCTTCTCGTAAGCAAGCTTCATGTAGGGGGATAGGTATGGAGTTTGAGAAAGCCGTAAAATATGTTTTAGAAAAAGGAGAAAAGCTTGGAGCAGAGCAGATAGAAGTCTGTGCTCTTAGAGGAAAAGTCACACTCCTCTTCGTAGAAAAGAATAGGGTAAATACAGCAGCAGAAGTAATCTCCGGTATTTCTGTAAGAGCTGTAGCTAATAAGAACTGGGGCTTCTCCTATACACTAGATTTCAGTGAAGATGCCTTAGACCAGACAATAAAGTCAGCTATTTCAGCCGCCAAGGCGAAGGGAGAAGACAAATACTTTGAGTCTCTCCCAGAGCCTATGAAAGCAGAGCCTCTCGAAAAGAAGATAGATGAGAGAATAATTGATTATACTCCAGCCCAGATGATAGAGTTCTACGACAGAGTAAAGAGAGTTTTAGATGAAAAGAAGATAACTGTTTTCTTTGGAATGACTGCTTCAATGTACTTTAACAGCATTATAGCTAATTCTCTAGGACTAGAGCACTACGATGATGTAGCCGGCTTTGGATCGATGTTTTATGCAGGTTATGTTAGAGAAATACCTCCTGCGCTGGGCTTCGCCTATAAATTTGTAGCAAACTTAGATGAAATAATACCTGAGGAATTAGGGCGGGAAGTAGTTAAGGAAGTAGAGAGAGCTAAGGGCTCTAAGTCCATAAAGTATGAAGGGAAAACAACTATTATACTAGAGCCCACTGCTGTTTCTAATTTAATGTGGATTTTCGTGAAAGAGATTTTAGCAGACTCTGTAGATAGGGGCGCTACACCGTTCACTAGAGACCGTATAGGAGAAAAAGCAGCTAGTAACATTCTGTCAATATACGATAATGTCAGATCTCCGAAAAACCCGTTTGCTTCTGAGAGAGACTGGGAAGGAGTACCAACTAGAAGGACAGCTGTAATTGAGAAAGGAGAACTCAAGTCATTTCTAGTAGACTACTACTATGCCCGTAAGTGGAGAATAGAGCCTACAGGCAATGCTGTTAAAGGCGGGCAAGGGCCTTTAGACTATATTTCAAGACCTCCTAGTCCAGGGTCATTTTTCCTTGAGGTGAGAGGGGAGAGAGAAGAGCCCCTAGACTCAATAATAGCAGATGTTAAGGAGGGATTCTTAGTGAGAGAGGTAATGGGAGTCCACATGTCAGATTTCTCTAGCGGGAAGTTTTCAGTTCCGGCTTTCGGCTGGTACATTAAAGGTGGAGAAGTAAAGTATCCTGTCCGCAACTTGATGTTCAGTGGAACAATGCCTCAGCTCCTCAAAAACACTTACGCTGTATCTAAGGAAAAGAAAGTTGAAGCAGGCATAATAGGAGAGTTTCCCTACATCGCGGTAAGAGACATACTTGTCTCTGCATCACCTCCTGCCTTAAAGGAGAAACTAGGGCTAAGTATACTGAATCTGCTGATAAAGCTTGGAGTAGTAAAGAGTCCTCTAGCCTAAACAGCTTTCTCGAGTCTTCCTGTTTCTTAGCTTTAATTTAGTAGCGTCTCTGACAGCTGCCGATACACTTGGGCAGCCACAGGTATCTCGAGTGCTACCAGTATTTCAGGCAATAGGAAAGAGTAATGGTTTAAAGAAGCTACTGTGAGGTAGACTAGTAGAGCCGATAGGTAGACGACCATTGTTCTGAAGACAGCTCTGCCTCTAGTCAACCTTTATTCCTATCGTCAACACAAGAGCACTACTGAGAATAGCTTCAGTAGACTACACGGAAGACAAGTCAGTGTACTTAGCTAGAGCTAAGTCTCTCAGAAGAGAGGAAGTAGTTTTCGCAGAAATATCTCGCTAGTGTTGTCAGACTAATACTTAGGTAACAGTGTAGTATATTTTCGTGTTTTCTTAGCTTTAAGTATAGGATATTTGAGAGAGGAACAGAAACGTGGTTTAAGTGAGAGTGAGACTAGTTTCTTGGAGTTACTCCAAGGAAGTTAATGATCCTAGAAAACTAGTGGTTCTAGCAGTTAAAGTATCGTCTGGTAAAGTCAGGGAGAAGGGCTTAGGCTACTATCTGGAGAAAAAGTATAGTGAGGAGGAGTATAGGAGCTGGTTTCTCGACGCTCTTAAATATCCTTCAGTACTCGAGCACATTGTCTTCACGTTTTACATAGAGGGGATTTCTCGTATCTGTAGCCACCAGCTTGTCCGCCACCGTATAGCCTCATATACGCAGGAGAGCCAAAGATACAGTGAGTCCTATATGAAGAAGGCTGTTGAAAAAATAGCGGAGTACTTGGCTGAAAACCCTGAAATACTGGTAGTTCCTGGGCTCGCTGAATATATGGTCAAGGTGTTGAAGGGTGAGAAGCCTTCTCTCGAAGAAGAGAAGAAGTTGAGAGAAGCAGAGAGGAAAGCGCTAGAAGACTGGAAAAGAGATATTAGGAAAAAGCTGGAGTCAGGTGATCCTGGAGAATATGCTAGTCTCATCGATATTTTTTTAGACAGTCTTACGGCAGAGTTTCCTTTAGGTGATAGAATATGTCGTTCAATAAATTCTAAGGAGGGAAAGAGGGTTTTAATAGAAGCTGCTGAAGAAGCATTTGTTTTCCCTCCATCAGTACCCTATGATGAGAAACTATGTCTTGCTGAAGACTACTTACTGAGCATTAAGCGGTACTACGAGCTGATAGCTGGAGGAGTTCCTCGAGAAGACGCTAGATTCGTTATACCACAGGCAATCAAAACTGCTTTACTTATGACAGTTAATTTAAGGGAACTACTTCATATAGCTAGGCTAAGGCTAAGCGAGAAAGCTCAGTGGGAAATAAGAGGAGTTGTTAAGGAAATGGTGAGAGAAGTAGAGAAAATTATCCCAGAAATACACCTACTCGTAAAAGAGTCTTAGATGCTCTGGAGAGCCACTAAGTAGTTTTTAAGTCTCTCTACCAACTCATCAATACTCTTCTTACCTAATACACGAGGCTTGTTCTGAATATACGATGGAAGCTCCTTTGCTCTCAGTATCCTCACTCCCCTATGCTCATGTATTCTCGACTTACAGTCTACTAAAACTAGTACAGCATCAACCCATGTGTGTAGAAGATTTGCGTTGAGAAAAGTGGCTGTCTTCTTAATTTGTCCTACAGGGTCTTTAGATAATGGTTCATCACGCCTACTTGTTTTTAAGCAGAGTTGGTGATCTTTAATGTAAAGCGTCCCATTAGAAAATCTTTTTACTTCAATAGCGAATACTCCTGTAGGACCTACTACGACAGCATCTATATCACCCTTATTTCTTATCTTAATGTTAAAGAATACATGATAGTCGTCTGGAAGTACTGCAAGCTCTTCAGCTACCTTCTTTTCCCCAATAATGCCGCTTAAGTATTCTCTAACAGTTTTAACTAATATGTATAACAGTGGAGTAGTAGCTGTTATTGCTATTAAAAGCTTTATAGACTCTAGTTCCGGGTAAGGAACAGGTAGGAAAAGCGTAATTCCAGCAAAAGTACCTACTATTGCTAAGAAAAGTAGGAATGTCATTTGAAAAAGAGTCTCCCATAGCTTCTCAGCAGGCTTATTGTGAAATCTCGCCACATAAAATTATAAAAAATAAGAAATAAATACTCTACAGCGAGTATTTTTCCTGAATCCAGTACTTTTAGAATAAATATGACAGAGATTCTACTTAAGCTATAACTAAGTTTATTTATCCAAGACTAAACTAAAGGCTGTGAGTTTAGCAGCAATTGTTGCTCTCTCTTCAGCTATAGCTAGTGGCTCTGTCGCCCTTTTACTTAAGTACAGCACCAAGGGAATGAGACCTCTCTTAGTGAACTATCTTAAAGTTCTCTCAGGTACACTAGCACTAGGACTAGCTGTTGTAGCTGTATCTCCACAAGACCTTTTTTCAATAGCTCTACCTGACTTAGCTTTAATAGCTTTTGCAGGCTTTACTGGACCATTTGTAGCATGGTTTTTATATACGAAGGCGCTGTCTAAAGGAGATGTCAGTTTAATACATCCAATAGTTAATACTTATCCTCTTTCCGCAATGGTAGCAGGATATTTCATTGCAGGTTACTCTGTAAAGCTACTACATGTTCTTGGAGCACTCTTAGTGATTACTGGAGTGAAACTACTAGTAGAGAGAAGGAGTAGAAGAACAGTATCATTAACTCCCGTATTGATGGCTCTAGCTGTTTCAGTTATATGGGGAATAAATACTGTTCTCTTTAAGCTAGTCTTAAATAGAAGCTCTCCACTTCACGTAGCTTTTCTTAGAGCACTCTTCGCCTTAGTCTTCATGACTCCTCTAGCAGTTTTCCTCACTAAACGATTTTCTTTTAAAGCAAGATATTTAGGGACATCGGTCGCCGCAGGACTAGTATCAGACTTTATAGGAGTATTTTTATGGCTTTTATCACTTAAATTAGGTGAGGTATCCTTATCAGCGACTATCTCTGCGTCAGCTCCAATATTCTCAGCAGTACTCTCATGGAAGCTCTTTAAAGAAAAAATGAATTCTAGAAGAGTAATAGGTATAGTACTAGCTGTAGGAGGTATAGTAACAGTATCAGTTACTTAACGATTTAGTTCAGTAATCTTGATGGAAGCTCTATATATTATCTTTGCATAATTTCTTATTTTCTAGTGTTTACTCTTGTTTTCTTTAATTAAACTTAGAAATTTTCCGATTACCGAGAGAACTAGTAGTAAGCCGACGAGACCTTGACTATTTCCAATAGTCTACTGAGGAGACGAAAGCTAGCTTCTTAACTCTAGTAGTCTCCTCTACAAAATCAGTTTTAACAAATCCTTCTGTAGGGAAAATATTTCTAAAAGTTTAGTTTAATAAACCTTGGCTTTTAATTTTTTGTAAGCGTTTAATGCTGCAGTTACTATTGGATATGCTACTGGTGAGGGTGTGAGAAATGGATGAGTTCCATATTGCATTGTGTAGAGATCATAAAGAGTCATGTGTCTTTGAATAGCTAAACCTATTAAGTTTATGAACTCTCCTACACAGTTACCGCCACAGGCCTCTCCACCTAAAAGGTAACCGCCGTCTTTACTGAAGATCAGTTTAACCTCAGTTTTTCTAGCTCCAGGTAGTGTTCCAGGATGCTTATCTACAGTTTCAGCTTTTCCTGTAATAACGTCAAATCCCATTCTTTTAGCCATAGATTCCGTTAATCCTGCAGCTCCAAAAGCCTCTCCTCCTATCTTCGTTAGAAATACTCCTACAACTCCAAGAACTGTTCGAGGAAGTCTAAGTCCAGCTATATTTGCTGCTACTACCCTAGCTTCAAAAGCTGCTACAGAGGCAAGTAATGTAGGAGTTGGTGTACCTGTGAAAAAGCTATGTTTTTCCGCACAATCTCCAATTGCATAGATATTTGGATCGCTCGTTCTCATGTATTCATCTACGGCAATACCTCTTTCACCGATTTTTAAACCCGCTTTTTCAGCTAGACTAGTATTCGGTCTGACTCCGACAGCTACAATTACAATATCCGCGGGAATAGTTCTACCATCTGAGAGTCTAACAGCTTCGACTTTCTCTTTACCTAAGATAGCTTCAACCCTACAATTGGTCATAATTTTAACTCCCTTACTCTTAAGAATTTCTTCAACCTTAACGGCAAATTCTTCATCGAGGTTTAAAAGTAGGCAGTGAGGTAGAATTTCAATAATAGTTACATCCTTTTTTAAGTTGCTTAGATCGTCTGCAAGTTCTACGCCTATAAATCCTCCACCAATAATAACAATTTTTTCAGCTTTCCTAACAGCTTTTTGTAGTTCTTGAAGAACCTCCCATTTCTTTATAATTTTATAAACGCCCTTAAGATTTATTCCCTTTATCGGTGGAGTGTGGGGTATTGAACCTGTAGCTAGGATAAGTTTTCCGTATTTAAACTTTAAGCCTTTAGCAGTTTCAATAGTTTTAGTTTCCCTATTTATATCTAAAACCTCATCTACAGCAATTTCAACTCCCAGTTTTTTCAAAGGTTCGTCTGGAAGAATATTTTTATCACAAGTTTCAAGTGTTGCAGCTAAATATGGGATTGCACAGGGTACTTGAGCTTTTTCGTCAGCTCTAATTAAGAGTACGTCTAGATCACTACGTAGTGTTCTTAAGGTTAAAGCAGCGGTATATCCTGCAGCACCACCACCAACTACTATCACATCATATGCATCCTTCATTTCCGGTCACTAAACAGTGTTCTTAGTGTACTTATTAACGTTTTCCATACATCTCTATAAGACCTAGGAGCCCACTACTTCGTGTAGGAAATTAATGCTTCACATATATCTATCATAGCTTCAGTAGCTACATGTAGATTACGCTCTGCAACATCTATTGTATTTTTATCCTAGTGAAGTCCTTAAGACCAAATAACTGTAGGTCTTCTATTTTTTAGCTCCTTAAAACCTATTCTTGCTTTCTCGTAAGTCTTTAGGAACTATGGTTTATGCGGAGAACTAGTGGTATTCTATCAGGTACATCGTGTTCAATAGCTCTGATACATCTCTATATGGGATAGCATTTTATCCTATTCAGCTATCTCTTCTAACTTTCTTCTACGAGTTTCCTCTCCTAAGAGGAGTACAGTGAATGCTGCAACCCAGTGTACTAAAGCGAAGAGAGCGAAAGCCCAGGCGATCTCTCCTCTCGAGATTGTCATTAAGTATCCTGTGACTACTGGAGCCAAGATGCCTGCTATTCTGCCTACACTAGAGGCTGCTCCGGCTCCAGTACCTCGGATACGAGTAGGGTATAATTCCGGAGTATAAGTGTAGAGGGCAGACCATGCTCCAAGATTAAAGAATGATACTACTAGGCTGTAGAGGAGTATTAAGTCTAAGTTTCGAGTAGTTCCTAGAAGTAGGCAGGCTACTCCAGCTATTAGGAGATAAACTGATAGTATCGGTTTTCTTCCTACTTTATCGAGCATAAGTGCGGCGCTATAGTAGCCGGGGATCTGCGCTAAAGTGACTACAAGTGTCCATTCAAGTGTTTTGACTATCTTGTAGCCGAGCTTCGTGTAGTATATGGTCGGTAGCCACAGAAAGACTCCGTAATAGGTGTATATGAGGGAGCACCACAGAATCCACAGTAAGAGAGTTCTATTCCAATACCTTATGCTAAAAAGTTCTTTAATAGCCTTCGCTAAAGTTAATTTAACGTACTTTATTTCAATATACTTTAGATTATTGGCTGGAAGCCCTAGTATCTTTAGCACCCTTTTAAGCTCTGGAATGTTTTTTCTCTCTAGGAGATATCTAATAGACTCTGGTACTACGAGTACTATAATGGGAGCTAAAGCTAACGCTATAAGTGATATTAAGAAGGAGGTTCTCCAGCCGTAGTAGGGAATTATGAAGTATCCCGCGAGTATTCCTCCTAGTACTCCCCAGACCCACGCTGTTTCAACAAGCCCCACTAACCTTCCCCTATAGTTAGCTGGAACGTACTCAGATAAATAGACTCCTGGAAGCGGCAGTGTTCCTCCCAGACCTATTCCCGCTAAGAGTCTCAACACTGCTAATGTAGCTGGGTCAGGAGCAAGAGCATTGATTGCCGTAAATAAAGCTGAGCCAGAGAACATCACCAGTAGAGTCTTTTTCCTCCCTATGACATCTGAGAGATATCCTGACATTATTGCTCCAATAAACATTCCAATAAACCCTGAGCTTAGAATAATTCCTGAAGCGTAGGGGTCGAGACTCCATTCTTCGACTATTTTTGGTAAAGCTACTGAAATCAACATTATGTTCATTGCGGTAAAGCCGTATACTATAAAGCATATTGTGAATAACTTGAGGTGAAATACCTTAAGTCCAGCTCTCTCCAAGTGGTCGAGTATAGCCATATATATTCATATTTGGAAAAGAGGTTTTAATCTCTACCTCAGCCCTCTTTCCCTAATAGCACAGTAATTGAAGACTACTTCATGTGCTCTATGCTCTGCATCCCTTAAGCCCATGAGATCCATGAAAACACTACGTGTTTTCAATACTCCTTTGACTGCTAGAACATGGGCCCCTATTTTACCGTAGACTCTACTAACCTTATCTTCGGCAGAGACTCCTAGTTCAGGGTCAATGAGCCTTATAGAAGCACTTGAAGACAATTTTACTTCTCCTAGACTATATACTAGGTAAAAGGCTGTGGGAGAGTAAGGTAGAGAAGCTAGCTTACTATAGTCTTCTAGCCTATTAGCATAGTCTGTTATCACTACAACAGGTTTTCTCCGACCAAGCTTTTCAGCTACTTCAACTACTGAGCTTAAGCTAAGGGAGCCTCGTGGAGGAGCCCTACATATATGCTTTAAGACTACATAGGGTATTCTCCAAGAATCTAGTCTAGGGTAAACCGAAATCCTGTCGCTTAGGACTACTAGTGTTATCTCGTCGTCTAGTCTCCTAGCAGCCTCACAAATCAAAGTAAGCACATAGAGGGCTGTAAGAAACTTTTCCTTAAATTTCACTGATAGAGTATAGTCAAAGACTAACAATATACGCAGTTTTTTCTCAGACCTATACTCTTTGACAATTAGCCTCATTTCTCCATTAGGCTTAATCATTCTCGCTGAAAGCTTCCAGTCAATAAATCTATAGTCGTCTTCAAACCTGTAATCCCTAAAGTCTTCGTACTCAAGGCCTAAGCCCTTAATCCGTGAAGGAGCAGTACCCCAGACTAAGCTACTCGCCTTCTCTCTAGCCATTAAAAATATCCTCTTAGCTTTCTCACATCTATTTTCGCTCAACACAGAATAATCGATACAGCTGACTTAAGGCTTGTGGTCCGTCGAGAACACTTTATATTTCTCATATTTACTTAAAATGTGGGCGAACTAGTTGAAAGATTTTATAGTAAAGATGAGCTAAAAAATGCTTTAATAGTGGACTCAGAAGGGCTTATCTATGGTTTTCTCGAAGACTATTTTGTTGAAGGAGGTAGAGTCTATATTAAAGCCTACGTGACTGTCGAGGCGGAGGAGCTTTATGTAGACTACGAGAAGCTTTTCCAAGCTATAAGAAAGAGGGGAGTAGAAGTCTCTGAGAACGCTCCTCTAGAAATACTAGTTTCTACTGCTAGAGAGCTGGGCTTAGATATACCTTACCGTAGGGCATCTAAGAGAATAAGGCTCGTTAAGGGGATTTTCCCTGTAGAAGAGGTTAAGTGGATAAGTTCAGCTACATTTGTCAAGGAGACGGGAGAGGAGGAGAAAAAGACTGTTGTTCTCTTGAAGACTCCTCGTGAAGCCAAGTATAGGGGGGCTAGGAAACAGAAAGAGCCTGTTTTAAGTGAGGAGTCTATTCGAGGGAAACTTGTAGTCAGTCTGTCTAAGGGAGTCTTGGGTTATGCTGGAGAACTAGTAGTAGGCTTTGGGAGAGCAGGACTCAGAGTATACAGAAAGCTCGGTGGGAGAAAGTACGTGAACTGGCTTAAGTTCATAACAGAGCTCAGGAGGCGTAGGTTCGTAGATTTAGCAGAGAAGCTTGCAGAGTACGCAGACCCCTATAAAGAAAGCAAGCTTCCTTTGTCTAAGCTAAGTGAGGTAGAGGAGATTCTCAGGAACGAGAAGGTGAGTGAAGAAGTGTTTCAGCTACTTCAGGGCAGCGTGTACTCTGAGGCAGAGGAACCTGTATACAGGGATGTTCCTCTGGATAGTATTCTTAAAATAAGAGAAGTCATTATTGTAGAGTAAGCTACAGGTGATAGTCTTGGATTTAAGTGAGATAAAGGAAGTCTGTAGGAAGATTTCAGACAGCATTAATAGTGTTGTTTTAGGCTACGAGAAAGAAGTCAAACTCATTCTAGTCTCTCTTCTGTCGAATGGACACGTTTTGCTTGAAGGAGTCCCCGGTGTAGCGAAGACTACTCTAATCAAGAGTATTGCGAAAACTCTCGGGCTATCTGAGAAAACAGTAGTCGTAGACGGCGTGCCGTATAGAGGCTTCAGCAGAATACAGTTCACACCAGACTTAATGCCCTCAGACATAACAGGGACACTAGTGTATAATCCTCAGACACGAGAATTCGAGCCAAGACTAGGGCCAGTATTCAGCTATATTGTGCTCGCAGACGAGATTAACAGAGCAGTACCTCGCACACAGTCAGCCCTACTACAGGCAATGCAGGAAAGAGAAGTAACCATAGGCGACAAAACATATCCCTTAGAAATAAGAGAGAAGGGCAAGTTCTTCTTCGTCCTAGCTACCCAAAATCCTGTTGAGCAGGAAGCAACCTACCCTCTGCCAGAAGCTCAGCTAGACCGCTTCCTCATGAGAATCTTCATGGAGTATCCTCCCTCTCTTGAAGTAGAGAAAAACGTGTACAGACTCCATATGAGTAGAGTAAAAGAGCCCTACGAAGACCTCGAGCCAGTAGTAGAGGCGCCATGGATAATCAAAGCTCAGGAAACAGTAGCCACGCAGGTAACAGTCCCTGAAGACATACTAGAGTACATCACACGGCTCATTAGGAGCACTCGTCCACAGATTTTTGAGCCAGCTGCAGACTACTTTGAGCTAGGAGCGAGCCCTAGAGCAGGAATATTCTTAGTCAAAGCAGCTAAAGCACACGCGGCTCTAAGAGGCTCAAGTGAAGTAGAGGAAGTAGACGTAGAGGAAGTGCTTTTCTCTGTTTTAAACCATAGACTAATACCTTCTTTCGAAAAACTTGTAGAAATAGAAGTTAAGGGTGAAAGACACTTAGCTAGATATAAGCTAATTAAAGAGGGGCTCGACTTAATCAAAAAGACAGTAAGATAATGAAATATTGTTGGCGAGGCTGAAGAACTCTCTAATAGTGCAACGAGCCTCAGGCAGCACTTAATGCCGCTTACTCTGAGTCTCTTAGAGCTTGTTTCGTTTATTTATGTGCCAAGTGTTCTACAGTATAGTTTTTAAAGGTTTGTTTCGTATTTAGTGTAGATTATGAGTCGAGGTGGCGTGCTTGGCAGTCATTGAAGTAAGAGACCTGTATAAGTCTTACGGGAAAACAGTGGCTCTCAGAGGCGCTTCCTTTAGTGTACCTTCTAAGACAGTGGCGGCTCTCCTTGGGCCGAATGGAAGTGGCAAGACTACTACTCTAAAAATTTTAGTTGGTGTACTCAAGAGAGATAGAGGGGACGTTAAGGTTTTTGGCTTTGATCCATGGATTAATGGTGTTGAAGTGAGAGAGCGTCTAGGTATTCTTCATGAGAAGCCTATTTTCCCTGGAGATGTTAAAGTTAAAGTTCTTTTGAAGTATCTTGCTAAGCTGAAGGGCTATAGTGGTAATGAGGTCGAGAGAGTTGCTAGAATAACTGGGCTCGTAAAGTACCTTGATAGTAGGGTTAAGGGTCTTTCTAGAGGCTATTTACAGAGACTTGGTTTAGCTCAAGCACTCATAGGGGATCCTGAGCTACTTTTACTTGATGAGCCTACTGCGAACCTCGATCCTCTAGCTAGGAGGGAGATTTTAAGACTTATCAAGTCTTTTCAGAAAGAGCTTGGTGTAACCATACTAGTTTCAAGCCACATTATTCCAGAGCTAGAAGAGATATGTGAGTACGCTGTTTTCATTAAAGAAGGAATTATCGTAGACTATGGGAGGCTCGAAGATCTTTCCAAGAAATACTTTACTGAAGTATCATATAGAGTGGTTGTAGAGAAGCCTAGAGAACTCGCCTCTAAAGCTATTTCCTTTGACTTCGTGAAGGGAGTTGAAGTAGAGGAAAACAGTATTGAAATAAAAGTTAAAGCTGGTAGAGTCTCTGAGCTCGCTGATTTTCTTGAGTCTTCTAAAGATACTTATGGTGTTCGTAAAGTAGAGTTTGTTAGAGCTGAGCTAGGTGATCTATATGAAAGGGCTGTTGCGGGGACTTAAGAAAACTAGCTTAGCTAGGATAGCTACTTACTTTTCGTACGCCCACTACAGAGTATTTCTCTCAGTACTGACAGTAACTTCACTAATGATATTTATGCACACAGCTATACTCATCTTCATGCTACCTCCTCCATTCAGTACAGGACCCTTCCTCGCTCCCATAATTGCTCTCACAAGCTTCTTCTATGTATTCGTAATAGTTTACTTAATCTCAGTATTTACGTCAGAGCTCAGTACTGGAGGAGCTCTCCTCTTCTTATCATTTCCTTTAAGCAGAGTAGAGTATGTTTTCTCATGGATTTTAAACAGTGTTGTTGCCCCATCACTTCTCTACTTACTAAGCATAGCTATACCTGTAGCTGTAATAGACCCTACTCTCGTGCTGAATATTAGTGGAGTTGAAATAACTTTAGCAGTCTTAGAAATGACTGCCGTAGGCACAGTAATATTCCTGTTATCTCTCATAACTAAGAATAGGAAAACAGCTTTATCAGCAGGAATTCTGCTCTACCTAGTTGTTCCCTACTTAGGGCTAATAGCTTTCTCCTACTTCAAGTACTCGCTAAAAATAGATCTCTCCAATACACCTGTCTTCTGGGTATATGAAGCACTTTATCCCTACAAAGCAGGCCTCTTTACCTACGGATCAGTATCATGGTCTTACAACTTAGCATTTCCCACAGCTATACTAATAGCTCTTATACTAGCTGCTACTCTATTTTACTCAAAGTATAGACTAGAGGTGGTCTAAATGCTGAAGACTCTAGCGCTTATTTTACTCTTAAGTGGAGCACTCCTATTATCACTACTAACTTTCTTCACAGTATCAAATCTAGAAGTCTTCTCGGAGAGACGGTGGCTCGGTATTGATGTGAGGGGAGTATATGTCAGTGATAAGAAAGTAGTAGTTCTAACCGATCATACTAGGTTAGGTAGCTTAAGGCGTCTAGAGGGCTACGCGTACTATGCTAAGTGTAGGCTCCGGATGGATGTGATGAAAGTATTTTTACCAAACATGGAGGTCAACTTCTCTGTAACTAACATTACTCTCTATGTGCTTTACACTAAAGATGCTATGTCAGTAACTAAGATTTTCAGCGGCTATCTCTCAGAAGAAGACGTAGATGCTTTGCTTAAAGCCCTTGAGTTAAAGAAGATCTCTGAAACTAAGCTAAAAAACGCTACTACTCGTAGACCTAGATGGTATCGATACGGCCAGTACTTTGAGTCAGACATGTGCGAGCTTAAGAGAGGAGAACTAAGCGTACTCGTACTGTTTGAAGGTTATCTCAAGGGAATCAAATACTACAATAAGACACGCAGCCGCCCCGGCTTTTTCTCATATATTCCAGTAGACGCCGAATTAGAGATAGTATATAGAGTAAAGCCTACTCAAGGACAGTTACTGAGGGCTCTTGATTTAATGGCTATAGGTGGAATACTGCTGGGGCTAGATATCTACCGGAAGCCGAGCGAGTATAGAGAATTCTTAAATAACTTATTTAAGCTGAAGAAGCTTTTGAGCAGGACTAAGGAGCCTAGAAAGTGAGTCTTGTTTTAAAGTACTTGAAGTAACATAGCAGTAAGTATACTGCTGCTGAGAGCAGGAGTAAGTGTAGAGAAAAGTACTTCTTCTCAGTAATTCTCTTAGTCAACTTGACTTCTGTTTTCGCTTTAATAGCTATTTTAGACACTGTATTTGCTAGCTCGTTAAATACTTCTAGGAGTTTTTCAGCGGAGTCAGCTGTATACTGTTTTCCACCAGTTTTCTCTGCAATAAGTTTTGTTTCCTTGATTCCTGATTCCTGAGAGCCTATGAAAATAGTGTAGATAGGTATTTTCAGCTTAGCATATTTCTCTAGAATTTTCCTGTACTCAAGGTCTGCTGGAAGGCCGTCTGTGACGAATATTAGTATAGCTGATATGTTGAAGGCTCTGTAGGGGCGTAGAGCTGATAGAGCTGATGTAAGCGGGTAAGTATACATTGTTCCTCCCTCAGCTCTCAGCCTCCGAACTACTTTAAGTACCTGTTCTCTATCCGATGTTACTGGAACAGACTCCACTATATGTCCTGAAAAAGCTATTAGCCCGACGTCTACATTCATTGGTATTTTCTTTATGAAAGACTCTACGACTGTCTTCGCTACCTCTATTTTGCGTCCTCCGGAAATAGTGTCAGCCATGCTGCCTGAGACATCTATAGCTATTACTACGGCTGGCTTAGCGGCAATATAGAGTTCTTCGAGTTCTGTTTTAGCAGAAATCTCTATTATTTTCTCTACAACGACGTAGGGCTTAGCTAGGGAGAGCACAATTAAGACTACTAGTAGTATTTTTAGGAGTAGGGTGGATAGTCTTTTGTCTTTTCCAGGAGACTTTTTTATTATCTTTATTAGTGGGTTGTAGTAGCTAAACATATTTAGGTAGATTTTACGGTATCCTTTGAAGTGTAAGTAGACTGCTATAAGGACTGCGGGGAGGACTAAGACTAAAGCATAGGGATTTTCGAAGTTGATCATCTTAGACACCGTCTAAAAGTGAGGCTAATAGGAGGAGGAGAGCTAGGAGTCCTAGGGCATATGATATTGTGTAGTCTCTGTACCAAGTATATATGACTGTTTTCCCTCGAGCTTTGAGTGCAGAATATTTTGCCGTAGAACACGCTTTACTGACTACAGTACTTAGTATATCGGCGGTAAACTTGTCTACATAGAATATTTTCCCGCCTGAGACTGAAGCTATTTTCTCTAGTAGTGGGTTCGAAGTAACTGATATGACTATGAGCGGTACTTTTTCTTCACTGAAGTGTTCTGCTACTTTAATAGGATCTGAGCCGTAGTTCTGCTTGCCGTCGCTTACTAAGACTACTACAACAGGGCTCTGAGAGAGCTTCGCTAACGATAACCCGTACTGCAGTGCATCACCTATTGCTGTATACTTGTAGCCAGCAGAAATCTTCTTTACGTATTCTGAGGCTTCTCTAGGAGAACCAGTATACGTGTGCTTAATTTCTCCACAGAACTCTACTAAGGTAACTAAGTCGGATGCATTAAGGTAGCTTAGATACTTTTTAAGAAACTTTTTGGCGAGAGATATTCTGGTCCACGCTCCTTCACTATAAGTCATGCTCTTTGACACATCTACTAGTAGAATGTGGTGTGTCTGTGGAAGTGTTATAGAGCCTATATTCTCTATGGTTATTTCTGTAGCTACACGGTGCTCTATAAAGGGTGATGCAGCAGAGACTACTAGTAGTGTTGCTGCGAGAAGTTTCGCTATTGTAAGCGGTTTTCTTAAGTATTTTAAGGTACTAGTGTCTTCTAGGAGTTTTTCTAATTCGAGTCTATTTCTCCGCGACTTATAGTAGAGAATTAGTAAGACTACATACACGAGAGGGAGAGCTAAGAGAACAAGGGGGTAGTCGAAGCCTAGTTTAATCGTCGGAGCTTGGAGACTCATAGCCAGCACCAGGGCCTCTTGAGCCCTTTGGCTGAGTCTTTAGTACAAAGTTTCTCTTAATAAGTGAGACTTCGTAGCTAAACCACTTTACTTTACATGGACAGACTGGGCTGAAGTCATTGGATAGTTTCTCTGAATCACATTTACAGAGCTGTGTGCCGTTACAGATCATTTTTATTAGCTCTCTGTTTTCTTTAACAATATTGAATAGTTTTACTAGCTCATCTATTGTTTTTATAGTCGATAATACTTCATCAACAGTACTATTGTATACTCTTCTATGCTTAGTTGATAAAAGATTACTAGAATTTACTTCAAGAAGAGTAAGTAAAGCGTCTTTTAGCTCTTTTCTAGCTTTAAGTAAGTTTTCTTCACACTTACTCCAGTAATAGAGGGCGTTATCTACCTTACAGTCCAGCATACTTGAGAGAGCTTTCTCTAAGTCTTTTCTCACAGAAGATATCTTATGTGAAGCATTTAGTATAGGTACAGAGGCTTTAGCTAGCAACATATATGATTTAGATGATTCTCTAAGTTTTTCTCCAAGAGAACTCTCGCTCTCCACTAAGACTTCATGTGCTTTACTGAGCTTAATGTAAGTGTCTTCAGCTTCCCTCGCTAGAGAAGAGACTTCTTCAAAAACTATTTTCTTTACTGCAGACTGCTCTAAATAGGATTTAGATGAATTCAGTATAAACACTGCTTTACAGAAAAGCTCTGGTAGTTTATTCAGCTCTACTTCTCGAGTCTCTACTCTTACTATAAGAGGACTTAACAGAAAATAGACTAGCACAGCTAGCACAGCAATGAAACACACATAAGCTACCTTACGCGGAAACCTCACAGTTTAAAAGACTTAAAATAACTTAAAAATCTATAGTTTTGACGCATCAATCAACTAGACTTCAGATTAGCTATTTGCACTCTAGCCTTAGACTAAGTAAGCGCTTAAACGAGGAGAATCCTTTAGCTTTAAAAGACTTAATAGGAAGAACACTCTAGTTTCTATGTATGAACATAAAGTATATTGTCGATGAGAAAGGCAGAAAAACCGCTGTGATTATCCCTATAAAAGAGTATAGAAGGTTAATGGAAGATCTACATGACTTAGCTGTTGTAGCCGAGCGAAGACACGAGCCCACTATTCCATTGGAAGAACTTAAAAGAAGATTAAAAGAGAATGAAATCCTATAAAATCTTATTAAAGATATATTGAGCAAAATTTAAGAATGTTCCGTAGATGGACGAAATAAAATCACTACTGTTATTATGTGTCACAGAAGATTAGTCTACAGGAGTTTTAATAAGTACTAAGGAGATTAAATTTTAGATCGTAGTTTCCTCGGAGGTTTAGGAGTTATGTTGCCGCGCTTTACTAAGGGAGCTAGGATATATTGGTGTCTTGAGTGTAATGTGCCTGTAGTTGAGCAAAGCTACTGTAGTAAGTGTAGTAGTGCATGTTTTAGAGTTAAGCTTACTCCTCCCTCTGACATTAGGCCGTGTTTCGAAGACGAGGTTAAGGATCTTAGAGAACTTGTTAAGAGAGAGCTTGGTCTCAGTGAAAAGGAATTAAACCTTATTGTTCCTAGGAATCAGCTTATTTTCTTTAATAAGATTCCCTATATTGATGCAGCAGACGAAGTAGTAGTTCAGGGACAGATAGTTGGGCACAGGTACTATGATCCTGTCTCAGGGAAGTGGAGATTTAAGCCAATGTATCATGGAGTAGCTAGGCTTCTCGAAAACAGGGTAGGGTATTACGCGGTAG
>Ga0190367_1000247_pt1 | contig 41485 bp, 37 predicted proteins | sample 4872181011_MG_FD_171838 | JGI IMG/M metagenome (GOLD analysis project Ga0190367, IMG submission 171838) | Hydrothermal vent microbial mat bacterial communities from Southern Trench, Guaymas Basin, Mexico - 4872-18-10-11_MG | ecosystem: Environmental > Aquatic > Marine > Hydrothermal vents >... | reverse complement strand
GATGTTGAATGGGAGCTGAGTAATATTGAGGCAGACCTACTTGCTCTCAAAGAGGAGACAGAGATACTAGCCAGCGAGGGTAAAGATGTATCAGCTGTTAAGAAGAGGCTTAAAGTAGTAGAAAAACTGTGTAGCGACGCGAAGAAAGCAATAGCCTCTAAGAATCCTAAAGAAGCTAAAGCAAAAGCTATGGCCGCCCGCAAAATACTAGATAGAGCCAGAGATATACTCTGGCAACTTTAAACAGTAATTTATTGTTTGAGTTATTTACCTCCTCTACTATATTTTTAAATCTGCTATATGTTTTACTAAATTCACATCATTTATTATAGTATAATCTGGTAGTCTTCGAGAATACTCGCCACTTCTTTAAGCTCGTCTTCTCTAAAATACCCTGAGTACTTTAAAGCATTAAGAACCTCATAAGGTAAGAGAACAGGTGCAACTAGATCCATTAAGCCATTAACATAGGCGTCTCCGAGTAAAATTGCTTCTTCTGAATACTCTTCTTCTACAAACTACTTGACCACAACACTAGCATCTACGACTACAGTTTTCTCTCCATTTTCTAATCTCCTCTACGCTACTCCATCCCTCAATCCTCCTAACAAGTTTTCTTGTCCTAAGAGCAGCTCTTTTGATTCTCTCGTAGTCCTTCTCTTTTCGCTTAGATTCTTCTTTCTCAATTACCTCAGCTATGGCTCTGCGAATAACCTCACTCCAGTTAATATAGCTGTACTTCTCCATTTTGCGCTTCAAATTCTTGTCTATTCTAAAACTGACTACTACGCTCATATTCTCATATTGTATACTATTAACGTAACATTGTATTACAGTTTAATACCATGAGAATTCGCTATATTAACTCACGGTATTAGAACTGCTTCAACAGCACTATACTTTCTATCGTTTCCTCTATTGCTTTCTGAGGACTACTTGGCTCGCTTTCAAGGTTAAGTGTGTATCTTTTATCAGTTTTCTTTAAAATCTTAATTATTGGCTTGAAGTCTATTTCTCCTCTACCTATCATTAAGTGGTCTCTTTTCATTGTGCTGTCGTGTATGTGCATGTTGTATATTATGTCTCTGTTATCCTCTATGTACTGTGTTATCTTCTTGTGAAATTCTCTTTTTAGTGTTAAGTAGGCGTGGCCTGTGTCTAGCGTCATTTTAGCTAGAGAGTTTTTCAGCTCGCGTATTAGTTGAGGTATTTTCATGAAGTTGTTGAAAGTGTTTTCGAGGGCTAACACTATATTGTATTGTTTTGCTACATCAAGATATTCCTCTGCTGCTTCTTTTAATTTTCTCCATTTTTCCTCTTCACTATTTAAGTTCTTTGAGTCAAGGTGTATTGTAACGAAGTCTAAGTCTATTTCAGCTGCGCACTCTATTCCAAACTTTATTAGTTTACGTGAAGCTTCCTCTACTTTCTCGTCGGATACGGCCGAGTATACTCCCATGGAAGCAAAAGGCAGATGTGCTCCTTTTACTTCAAAGTTTTGAGCAAAGTCTCTTACTAGCCTCTTTTTATGCGAATCACTTAGCTCTGTTAAATATATCCTAGGTTTAAGTCCGTCAAAGCACAGCTCTGGGTGAGAGAAATCGAGCTCGATTGTCTTCAGTTCGAGGATTTCTGCTAGCTTCAAGTAGTCTCTTATTCCTTCTTTGAAGCTTCTTCCTATGAGAACTGCTCCCATCTGTAGACCATATAATAGCATAATCCCTCTTTTACGCGTAGTCAGCATTAATTAAAGTATCTGTTGTATGAGCTTTAGTGTGGAAAGTGTTAAAAAGTAATTAGTTGCATAACTACTGTGAGTAAATGACCTCGAGAAGATATTATCTCCCACCTAATGTAAAGAAGCCTGAAATCTACCACGAAAACTGGATTGATTTCAATAAAAACGGTGTAATTGATCCTTACGAAAATCCAGAGCTACCTATTGAAGAGAGAGTCGAAGACCTTTTGTCGAGAATGACTCTAGAGGAAAAAATTGCTCAACTTCAGTCCGGGACTACTATTCCTGAACACGGTATGGGTAATCTCACTCTAGTTATTAGACATCTGCCTCCTAAAGAAGGAGCAGTCAAGTCTAATGAGTATCAGATACAGGCTATTGAGAATACTCGGCTCGGAATACCTGTCATTATTCACGACGAGTGTCTTCATGGCTGTGTGGCTAAGTACTCTACTAGTTTTCCTCAGGCAATTGCACTAGCAGCTACATGGGATCCCGACTTAATGTACCGTGTAGCTAAAGCTATAGCTAAAGAAACTAGAGCCAGAGGAATACACCAGTGCTTATCGCCTGTAGTTAACATAGTACGAGACGTTAGAGCTGGGAGAACTGAGGAAAGCTACGGCGAAGACCCCTATCTGACGGCCGTTATGGGTGCTGCTTTTTGCAGAGCTCTGAGAGAAGAAGGAGTAATAGCTACTCCAAAACACTATGTCGCCAACTTCGTAGGCGACGGCGGTAGAGACAGCAATGAAATACACTTCTCTGAGCGCATACTCCGCGAAATATACTTCCCCGGCTTTAAAGCATGCTTTAAAGCGGGAGCACTGTCAGTAATGGCGGCCTACAATTCTCTTGACGGAACACCCTGCTCCTGCCATAAGTGGTTGCTAACTGAAGTGCTTAGAGATGAGTGGGGCTTCGAAGGCTTTGTAGTCTCAGACTACTGCTCTGTAATAGGTATCTACGAAAAGCACAAAGTAGCGTCTTCTCTAGAAGAAACAGCTAAACTGGCTCTAGAGGCTGGCTTAGACGTAGAACTACCTCGGGTAGAGGTCTATGGAGAAGCCCTGCTGAAAGCAGTTAAAGAAGGACTCGTTTCAGAAGAAGTACTAGACGAAGCTGTAAGAAGAGTACTGAGAGTAAAGTTCCTCATAGGGCTCTTTGACAACCCCTTCACCGATTCAAATAAGACGGAGAAAATATGTTGCTGTGAAGAACACAGAAAACTGGCTTTAGAGGCCGCTCGGAAAACAATAGTCCTCCTCAAGAACGAGAACAATGTACTTCCGTTAGATAAAAGTAAAGTGAAAAAAATAGCTGTACTAGGGCCTCTCTCAGATGAACTGAAGCTAGGTGGCTACAGCGGTATACCCTGTAGAAAGATTTCTCCACTAGAAGCTATAAAAGAGAAAGCAGAAAAAGCCGGCATAGAAGTACTCCACGAGAAAGCCTGTATACCTAACGTAAGCGAGTTTATTCGTATTTCACGCGAATACCTACTCCTCCCGGACTCGGATGAAAATGGAGTGAAAGTAGAGTATTTCGACAACCCTGATTTAGCTGGAGAGCCAGTGGCAACGATTAGACGCCGGGATATTAGATTCGACTGGGCCCACGACTCACCGGACTCGCACTTACCTTTCGACAGGTTTTCAGCTAGAATTACTGCTAGACTAATTGCACCCGAGACAGATAAATTTGAGCTAATAGTGCTAGCAGACGGCGGAGGTGTTAGACTATGGCTGGACGGCAAGCTCTTAATAGACTCTTGGAACAAGCCTACCAGCTTCCCGCTGAGAGCAGTAGTAGACTTAGAAAAAGACCGTAAGTATGATTTAAGACTAGAGTACAGAAGAATTGGAGCTGGCTATGCTTCCTTAAGGCTTTGCTGGGACTACGCTGACGAGGTACCAGCCGGTGTACAGAGAGCTGTCGAGCTGGCTAAAGAAGCCGACGTAGCAGTAATTTTCGTAGGAATAGATGAAGGTGAGGGTAGGGACAGAGCTATACTGAGGCTTCCTAGAGTACAGGAGAAGCTGATCGAGGAAGTATGGAAGACAGGAACACCTACAGTAGTAGTGTTAATAACAGGTAGTGCTGTTGTAGGCGATTGGCTAGAAAAAGTGCCAGCTGTTGTTCAGGCATGGTATCCTGGACAGGAAGGAGGAACAGCTATAGCTGAAGTACTTTTCGGAGAAGTTAATCCAGGAGGAAGACTGCCTTTCACTTGGCCTCGATGTGAAGGACAGCTACCACTGTACTACAACTACAAGCCTACTGGTAGATCATACGACTACGTAGATATGCCGGCTACACCTCTCTTCCCGTTTGGCTACGGCTTGAGCTACACTGAATTCAAGTACAGCAATTTATCTGTAGAAGTTGATGAAGAAAAGGGACGTATCGTAGTTAGTGTAGACGTCGAAAATATAGGCGACAGAGAAGGCGATGAAGTAGTCCAACTGTATATACGAGACGTAGTGTCTAGAGTAGCTAGACCAGTAAAAGAGCTAAGAGGCTTCAAGAGAATAACACTAAAGCCCGGCGAAAAGAAGACAGTAGTATTCAAATTGACTCTCGATGACTTAGCGTACTTCGGTCCAGATATGAAAAGAGTAGTTGAGCCAGGAGAATTCAAGATAATGGTAGGCAGCTCTTCAGAAGACATAAGATTAGTAGAGACAATTAACATAACTAAAGAACACAGAGCATCATTTGAATGCATTAAAGTAGAAAAGCAGTATAAGGGAGACAAACTAGTAGTATCAGGAGTAATAGAAAATACTGGCGAGATTTCTGATATTGCTCAAGTAAAGCTACTAGTCGACGGAAAAGAAGTCTCAGTTAAGCGTATAGACTTAGAGCCGGGAGAGAGAAGGAAAGTCGTATTTAAAGTAGAGAAGCCTTCAGAGAAAGCTGAAATATCAATTAAAGTAGTTTAATATCTTTTTAACCTAAATCCTCATAAATCTGCTTTTGGCTATAGATAATGAGATGACAAAAACTCTAGAAGAAAAACTTGAGAAATGGCATAAATTAGAAGAAGAGGCTCGCAGAATAAGAGAAAGTGAAGCAGACTGGAGTTTTATTGAAAGACAACCTCCTAAAATTAAAGCAGCCTTGAAATATTACATTAAGACAGGAGACCTGTATGTTGCTTCTAGAATAGCTGGTCTAAAAGTAGAGGAATTTAATTTACTTAGAATTAAAGCTAAGATACCTAATGTAGCTTGAGGTTATGACAATGGAGTTCGCTATAGCCGACACTTGCTTTCTAATAGACTGGAGTCTTTGGAGAAGACGAGATACCTTATTTAAAATATTCAAAACAGTTTTTGTCCCTGAAACAGTTTTAAACGAAATTGTGAGTGAAAATACTATAGTCTGGATAGCTGATGCTATAGCTGAAGGAAAATTGTCCCTTTTCACAGAAACTTTAGATATAGTAAATGAAGCCAGAAGAATAGTAGAGAAAACTAGAGTTACTCCAGGAATAAGAGGAGTAGATCTACCTGAAGCAATATGTTTAGTAATTGGCTTAAAAAGGAAATATATTGTTTTAACTGAAAATAGAGGTGTACTAATGTCCGTAGATTTACTTGACGAGCTTAAAGAAGTTGTTGTGTGGAGAGCGCTAGAAGTTATTAAAGAAGCTTACAGGAGAAGACTTTTCTCTGAAGAAAATCCTTTATCTATTTTCAGAGAATATGAGTTAGATACTCATCATAGATTTCCTATAAGCGACTTAGAGAGGGTTATTTATGAACTTAAAAGAAAAGCTTGAAAAGTGGCGTAAACTAGAGGAAGAAGCTCGAAAGATGAGGGAAAGCGAGGCAGACTGGGAATTTATTAGAAAACAAAGACCTCGTGTTAGAGCTGCTCTCGAATACTATATTGTGACCGGAGACATCAGGACTTCCGCAAAAATAGCTTCAATGAATATTGAGGAGTTTAGAATACTTTTAAGAAAAGCTAAAATACCTGTTGTTGTTTAAACACCTCTAATTAGTAGTGTTTTTATTTCATAAGGCTTCACTGTACTAAGTTTGTTGCTAATAATTTTTCCAAGCATATCAGTTTCCAGTAGTTCTACTTCTTTACCCTCTAGCTTAACACTATAATCTTTTTCTTCACCGTCTACTTCGTAAAGCCTCATTACTATTCCCCGAGAGTCTCTGTAAAGTGCACTTAAGAGCACTGCGTCTCCAGAGACCTCTATTATGCTTTTTTCTGGAGATAGTGGCCCGTCGTGTCTTGTTGCTTCGACTACGATTAACGGGTTTAGCCACTCTTCTACTGTGAAATATGGTTTAGCCTTCTTCCAGTCTCCGATATGAGGCACTAGTATGTAGTTGAAAGTATATTTGCCTATTCCTATGAGGTGCGGATAAGCAAACCTAGACAATACAGATGGATCTCTTGTGGCTAGGAGAATTGTCGATAAAACGTTTTCTTCGATTTGATATCCTATTCTAGCTCTATTGGCCAACGTTACTCCGTAGTTTTCTGAAGAATAGTCTGCCCAAGTACTAGCCCAGAAGACTCCTGGTAGCTTGCCGTTGCTTCTTTCCCAGCCCACGTAGGGCTCTTTTTCCGGCTCGAACTCTACTACACCGAAGGGTATGCTTCTATAGACTTTGCCTTTGAAATTCAGTGGAAATACTGCTCTTATTCTGTGGTCGTAGTTGTGGTCCTCGATTGTAGTAAAGAACTCTACTACAGGCTTGTAGTTGTACAAAAGTATTTTCTGCTCTACTTTTATTCCCTCAAAGCTCTTATGTGAGACATAAGTTGTGTAGAGTTCTCCTTTGATTAATGCTTCTTTTTCAGCTTTATAGTCGTTGCTTTTTGTCTCAGAGAAGACTTCATCTATAGCTAGTCCGTCTGGAGGCCTGAATCTGACTTTCTGTAAAACGATATCGTTCCCGAGATATCTGCTAGTCTCAAATACCTGTGTTCCAGTTTGCTTGTCGTATAGGCTTGAAATACATCCTCCATTGAACTCTACTCTGAAGTACTTGTTTTCAACACTTTTATCACTTGATATCTCCTCACCGTATTCTCCTTTCTCGAGCCTCAAGTCGTAGACTCGGTAGCCTAGTTCAGGGACTTCTGCTATGAACTCTACTTTGACTAGTCTCTTGTCTCCAATTTTTCTGAGGACTTTTACTTGGCATGATACAGTGTTTCCTTCATAGTCATATACTCTTGGAACAAGGTTTTCCGGCAACACTATTTTCAGCGATGCTTTGTCTACTCTTCTCCACGGCAGAGTATTGAAGACTACTAGTGGAGTTCCTTTAGTCCAGATCGTGTTTATTTTTGACGCAAGGTAGTTTACGGCATGCTTTATTTCGCTAAGAGCCCAGAATCGAATATTCTTGAGTATTTTGATCCATTTCTCACAGTCTATTTGAGAAACATAGCCGTGTGACATATCGTGATGCCAGCTGATAGCTATATGATACCAGGCCTTCTTTATTTTCCTGTAAGGATATTTTCTTCCGTAGAGAGATGCTATAGTACATGTTTTCTCGCAGTTGAGTAAAGCATTTACTGCTTTAATTATATTGTAGCGTACTATATCTCCTCCGACACCGTATATAGCTGCCCAGCTAACAGGATCAAGGTCTCCTTTAACTACCTTCAGCTTCTTTTTAGATAGGTGCTTGAAGTACTCGCTTGGAGTAGCTATAACTACCTTTCTTCCCTTGCTTCTCCAGTACCTTATTAGCTCACATATAGCTGGGTGAAACTCGTGCCAGTCTCTGCCAATGTATATTATGTAGGGAGGCTCTACTCCCTCGTAAATATCGGCTACCTTTTTCTCTAAGTGCTGTACTATCCCCCCTGCTCCTTCACTCCAAGTCTTTACGCTCAAAGGCTCTTTAAGCTCAACGTAAGCCCAGCCGTAGCTAACCCTATTGCATAGGACACGGCTTCCGTCAAGTCCTTCCCAGATAAATTCTATCGGTACTCCTTTCAGTTTATATGCTTTCATGTCTGGTCTTCCTGGAACATAGTATTCGAAGCCTAGCTTACGGAGTACCTGGGGCAGCTGCGGGTGATGACAAGTGACATCAAAAGCAATGAACACTGGTGAATGTTTATTCACACCGAGTTTCTCGTAGAACTCTCTTCCAAGTAACACGTTTCTTATCAGAGACTCTCCGTCAATATAGAGGGGTGAGATAGCGACAGCTGGTGGAGAAACTTCTATCCTACTTTCCTTCAATGCAGATATAATAAAGTCTTGTAAAGCGGGAAAATCTCTTAAAAGTCTTCTAATAACATAGACGTTGTCTACTGTCCACTTAAAGTCAGGGTCATTTTTAATTAAGTTTAGTGCACTGAAAGCAATAACATTGTTCTGGCGCTCAATATATTCGAGTGACGGCCCCCAGTAGTAGCCCCAGCCAACGTCGATATGAGAGTAAAGCACTACGTAGACTTTAATATCCATGGTTAATTTTCACATAAGTAAAATAAAACACTTCTTATATACACTAAACCTTACCTCAGTGAAGGCTCTGTGCTCATAGTTAATAAAATTTTTATAATCCTCATTCTAGTTTTTAATCGTGGAGGAGTATATTATTAGACAAGAGGGAGATGTAGCTGCTTACGAAACTCCTCTTCCCACAGGTACTGCTCAACGCGTAGCTGAAGCCTATGTTAGAGGCTTCATGAGTACATATAGGCCAGGATATCTCGTCTTAACAAATAAAAACCTGTATTATGTTGCATTGAGTCTAAGTGAAGGAGCAACAGTAGTAGCACTTGGCGCTAAGACGCCATTCGGTATAGGTAGAAAGATAGCTATGAGTAAGAAGCTTAGCTTAGAAGACGTGTATAGAGGTATTAGGACTCCCGGTAGCTTAGTAATACCTCTTAGAAACATAAGGTTCGTAGAGTACCGTAAGTACTTCGGAGGCTCTACTCTAACAGTAGGCTTTATTCAGGGAAACACTCCGAAAGTCTATAGCTTTAATTTCCGAGGCTTTAAGAGCAGGAAAGACTTCTATGATGACTTAAAGAGGTGGGTTCTCCACGAAGGAGGATCTGTAGACGCGAAAGTAGAAATCTTTACGCCGAGATGTCCCACCTGTGGTAAGCCAGCTACGTGGATACCACAGTATAAGCGCTGGTACTGCTATAACTGCCAGAAATACCTGTAACTTAAAGTTTTAAACTCTTTTTATTATAAAGAATATAGAGGAATGAACTATCGTGAACACTTTCTAGCCTGGATGAACTATAGGGATGTAGACAGACTACCGTTCTATGAGTAGCTAAGCTACTGACCCGTATAGTAGATAAGTGGAGAGCAGAAGAGTGTAAATGTATTCAAGTACTTCGAATTCAATAAACATGAACATGTTCCACTAGACTTAGAGCCAATACCACGCTTCATCAGAAAACAGTAGAGGAAACAGACAAGTATGAAATTTACAGAAACTGTACAGGTATAGTTTTAAAGAGACACAAGACAAACACCTCAATGATTCCCGAAGACTACTGCTCACATGGAGCAATGAACTATTTCAATACTATGCTGAAGCAGACAACATAGTCTGCATACCAGTAACAGGCTTCTTTGAATTCACTAGAAGCATGCTCAGCTTAAGAAGACTCCTCACATACTTCTACTTAAGTCAGACCTAGTCTCAGACATAATGAACTTCTAGGCAAGATTCCTAGTAAGATTTTGAGCAAAATATTAGATAGAGTTAAGTCACTACGTCTACTATATTAAAAACTAAAGAAAGTGATAGAAGACAACTTTACTGAATAATTTTCAAATCTTCTTGTTTTATTTTTAAATAAAAAATATTATCATCATAGCATTTTATGACAATACCTTCTATTTCTTTACATCCAAATGCACTTTTCCTAGTCTTTATCTCATTTATTAGCTGAAGGAATGATTTTATTTGAAGACTTTTTAAAGGATAGTGTGGAATTTGCTTGATTTTTCTATTTTAAAAATCGGTAAAATATGCTTTACTGCTTTGTTATAAGGAATAAATTTACCATCTATTACTAAATCTAGAAAAGCTAGAAAAGGTCGTTGCTGGTAGACTAAATGTGAATAGTCGGGTTTTTCTGGCGGCACATATTCAAAAAATAATTCTGAATTATCAAGCTTACTTAAGAGTTCGTAAAACTCTTCATAGTGTTTCTTTAAGAATTCATTTATCCACCTAAATTCTTTTGATTTTTCTTTTTGATTGAAACGCCACCCTGTGTTAAAATATCAACCTTATCATTAACTAATTTCAGGCAAGAGTTTATACCATCAACTTTTTCAGAATAAAACTTATATTTATAACTATTTATCCTGAAAACTAGGTCTCTTAATTCATATCCTTCACTAAGAAGTTCTTTTAATGAAGGAATTGAAGGATACTTTGTCATACTCTTGATTAATTGATATTAGTATCCTTAAATTTTTCTCTCTATTAGGAGAACTGCTTGGTTAAAGTTTTATGGGTTTGCTGTCTTTAGCTTAATGGGGAAAACAGCTAACAAGTTATTCTAAAGTAAAGCTAAACAAACACACAGCAAATAAGCCAATCAAATAGTCTCCCTTACTATATCTCTAATATTTGTCAATACTTCCTGTTTTATTCTTCCCTTGCCTCATAGAATGCTGCTTCAAAATACTTTACTGGAAAGAATAGCCTTCTTTCTAAAGTAAGGATTTCTGTTAGAGTTGGATTCTTGTGACTGGTAGCAAAACAAGTAAATATTTTACAGGAGGTATTAAGGTATGCTTAAAGTACTTGTCTTCCTTCTAGTTTTTCTTTCAGCACTACCTGCTATTCGCCCTTATGTGCTAATACTTAGTGTGAAGGGGAGTGCTTGCTTCTCTACGCTAACTGAGAGAGGTTTAGTTATCTGTGGGTGGATAGAGTTCGAGGACAGGTGGAGGGGGTTTGTAGCATTAGTTAATGAAGACTTGGAGTGGCTGGTGGTAGTGGGGGAGGCTTATGAGCTGAGGAAAGCAGTAGTAGTGAGAGATACTCTCGTAGTCTGTGGCTCATGGTTTATAGGGGGATTTGATTTAGAATCCGGTGAGTTTAAGTGGGGGTATTCTTCAGAAGAGTGGCTGAACGATCTAGAAGTACTATCTGACGATAAGGTGCTTGTGTGTGGAGTAGGGTTTGTTGCAGTAATTTCCTCTAACGGCGATATTCTAGTAGAGAAGAGAATAGAAGTGAGTAGAAGAGGTGAGTTCATAAAACCTTTCCTCTTCGCTTCTTGTATACTAAAGGATCATGTAGTTTTGGCTGGCGCTGCATTTAATATGTTTTCGAAAAACAGTAGGCTGGATTGTATAGTAGTCTCACTCAGTCTGAAAGATTTCACTCCACTGTGGTGTATATGCTTCGGTGACGTCTACCAGGATAGGCTTTACGGAGCAGAGTGTGACGGTGACTCAGTGTATGTCACTGGGCATTCTGTCAGTAGGTCTAGGATGGTTCAAGAAGCAGTAGTAGCTTGCATTAATTACACTGGTGGCCTTAAATGGTGTAAAACGATAAGTGCTAGAGGCTGGAGCTTCGGGACCTCACTCACAGTAAGTAGAAACTCTCTATGTGTAGTAGGTTTTACTGAAATAGCTAAAAAGTCTCGAGTACTAGCAGTTTTTCTTAACAAGGTAGACGGTAGTTTACGTGAAGCTTACTCGATGAGACTAGGTGACTCAACTAAAGTTCCTCTGGGAGCACATGTAGAGAAGTATTTAGAGGGAGTATTTATTTCGGGAAGTTCATCTAGCCATCCGCTAGTAGTGTACTGGCCTTACTTCTTTGTAGGTAATGTTTCCTTGAGCAATAACAGTACTTTATTTACTGAGAATTCCTCTGTCATAGTACATGACTGGAGTGCTCGTGTAAAGAAGATAGAAGCTAGAGTACTTGAAGATAAAGAGTTGCACAGGAAGAATTTTACTGTAGAGAAGCTAAAAGTAAGTATAGTGTCTGGAGGAAAAATACCTAAGCTATCTCCTGACCGAGAGCCTTATGGTGTCTTAGATTTGATGATTATAATGATAGCTTGTATGGTAGTGCTGCTGTTTATTGTGAAAGATATACGTAAGCATGTCTTAAAGCGAGGGGCTCAGAGGACTCAAGTCTAAATCTCACCATTCGTCCTTCGCACGGAATAGAGTACTCGAAGAGAGCTTCTCTCCTGGCTTTTACCCTATCATATACTAGCCAGTCTCCATTCACTGAGAGCACTTCGACTACTAAGGTGAGGTTTGTCTTCGGGTATAAGTAGAGAGTTTTTCTCCTATATCCCATCACTGGGACAGGGTCTGTTGTAATGGTTTCTCTCAGAATCTTACTACTTAGGGGGATTCCGTTAGCTGTAAGCGAGAGAGCTAAAGGTGGCTGTTCGTATTTTAAGTGAGCTGGAATCCTGATAACTAGGCTTTCGCAGAAGCCGCCTACTTGACTCCAGTTATTGCACGCTAAGTACAAGTAGCCTCCAAATACTTCTACGTCGTATACGCCGAACGGCAGAGAGAGTATTCGGGAACACTTGTACTCGTCCCATACCCATACTTCTCCTCGAGCAGGAGCACATGTGCCAGCTCCATAGACTATGAAGAGTCTGTCTTCAAAAGTCTTTAACCGAATAGCCACATTATGAGGCTGCCTGACTTGTCTTCTCTCAAAAAACTTGTGAAGCTCTCCGTCAAAGAAGTATACGGCCCCCCTACCGTCAGCAACATAGGGGTATCTTAAAACTACTCTATCACTCGGTGAATGAGACCTAAACCACTCTACATGACTGTACTCACGGTACTCTTTCCACTCTTTTCCATTCTCAGTACAATAGACTCTGGAAGGAGATCTTATCGGCTCACCTTCAAAGACGTAGAACATAGATCTATACTCAAAGAACTGGTACAGAGACTTTCCTGTATTAAACTCGAAGACTTTTTCCCATTTTTCTCCATCGAAGCTTCTCCAAATCTCATTACGTCTACCAGCATAAAGAGTGTTCTTGAAGACTCCCAGAGACTCTACTAGCCCTCCTCCTCCACCACCTCCAGGAGTCAGTTCAAGTACTTTTTGGAACTCAGAGCCATCGTACCGGAAAACATATGTCTTCTTTCCATCGAAAGTAGAGGCTCCGACATAGAGGTCGCCGTCAAACACTTGATATGACCAGAAATTCATTATTCCGCTAGCCACTTTCTCCCATGTACATCCGTCGCTAGAGACATATACTCCGGCTTCTTCTCTGTTTTTTGTCAGAGTGTTAAGGCACATGATTAGCTCACTGCCGTAAGCTATTAGTGAAGGTATTTCAGTAGGATTTTTACCTTTATAAGAGAAAACGGTTTCTAAGTTGTTCACAGCTTCTAGTGTTTTTCCTGAAAATAAATATTTTTCTCAACACTCTAGCTCTAAGCTACATTGTTGATCATTTTAGCAGCCACTCCTATTTTAAGTTACATGACCTACCACCTCTAGTAGCCAGCGACATATATACAGTGCTGCATCCGCGTAAAAACTGACAAAGACAGAAGCAGCATAAGTGTAAAAGCCACCTACTAAAGCGATACACCACACTTAAGGAGAGGAAAGCTCTCAGATGCTGGCTCCTACTCTTAGCACTATTCACATGCATAAATTTAGTAGCATAAATGCTACTAGAATGCTTCATGGAGAAATGCTCGTAGCTAAGTGCTGATAAGCGCCTATAACTACAGAACTCACTAGTATAAACTACGGTACTGCGCTCAACAAGTGTAAGCAAAAGTCTGTGTAAAGTAGATTAGTATTCTTAAAAGTAGTTTTATAAATAGTTTTTACAATACTATGTACTAGTAAATACTGTATATAGTGGTATTATGAGGTTATTTAAGAGAAGGCTGGATAGAGCTGAAGACAAGATGTTAAAGCTTGTTATAGACCATGCTGACTACTGCAGAAAGTGCGTGAAGTCTCTCGCTGAAGCTATTTTCTGTTTGAGTCAAGGTGAGAGGAGCGGTATTGAGGAGTTACTTCGGGAAGTACATAGGGCTGAAGAGCAAGCAGATGAGGTTAGGCGAAGAGTAATTGAGGAGGTAGCGAAAGGCGTTGTTCCTCCACTTAGTAGAGAGGACTTCATAAGGCTTGTTGAGAGAGTAGATATGGTTGCTGACTGGGCTAGAAATGCTGCTAGAATACTTGAAGTAGAGTTGATTCAAGATACTTTAGCTGAGGATAACTTTTCTAATATTCTCTATAGAATGGTCTCTCTCATCAGTAGCTGTGTTGAAGTCATGGAGAGAGCTATAGAAATGGCTGTAGAAGACTTTGATGAGTGCTTAAAGCTTCTTCATAGAGTAGAGGAAATAGAGGAGGAGGTAGATTCACTATATGTTAAGAGCCTAGAGGCTTTATGCTCTATGAGAGCGACTAGACCCACCTATAGTCTCTTAGCTGAAAGACTTGTAGAGACTTTGGAGAATATTTGTGACGCAGCAGAAGACGCGGGAGATGTTCTTAAAGTAATTATAGTAAGAGCTTTAAAGTAAGCCTATCTGCTCTGCTAGAGCAGTCAGTAAGGCTGATAAAAGCGCTGAGCAGGGGAACGTTAAGACCCATGTAGCCACTATTTCTTCTACTCCACGTATATTTATCCAAGTTTTCTTGGCTACTCCTATTCCAAGAACAGCGCTAACTAGTACGTGTGTACCTGAGAGAGGTAGAGCTAAGAGAGTTCCAACACACATAGTTACGGCTACAGATACTTGTGCACAGAGAGCTGTAAAGGGATCTAACTCGACTAGCTGTACTCCAACAGACTTTATTACTCTCCTTCCCAGTATGAGTAGTCCTAAAGCAAGCCCAGCTCCACATATGAGCCTCGTGAGGAGGGGACTTCCTGAAACATAGCTGAGGAAGCCAGTCGCATTCGCTATATCGTTTGCTCCTCTAAAGAAAGCAGTATACGAGGTCCATACGGCTAGTAGGAGTGTAGAGTACTTTGATACCTTAAGTAAGCTTTTTAGCCCACGAATTTTTCTCAGATAAACCTTTCTACTAACATAATATACCGCTATAGCGCCTAAAAGCCCCGTTAAAGGCGATAAGATCCAGCTAGCAATAACTTTCAGTAGGGAACTCCACTGAACTCCTGTAAACCCGTACTTATATATTCCAAGACCTATAGCTGCTCCTACCGTAGAGTGAGTAGTAGAAATAGGCCAGCCTCTGTAGGAAGCTACTACAAGCCAAGTAGCTACAGCAAGCAATATTATAAAGGTATCAGCTATACCTACTTCTCTGACTATGAGGCCTCTCCCTATAGTTTCTTCAACCATATATCCCATAAACACTGCTCCGAGAAAATCCATGATAGCACCTATTAACGCCGCTAAGGCTACTGACACCATCCCACTTCCAGCGAGTGTAGCCATAGTCTCATCGTTTGCGCCAATACTCCAGGCTATGTAGAAGGCTACAAGAAAACTAGCAAGGAGTAGAGGCTCCATTAAATCACCTTTATATTTTACTATATGGTCTAGAGAAATAAGTATTGCGCTATAGGTTATATATTCTCAGTAAGCATAGACAAAAACCTGTTCGAGTGCCTCGAGGCAACTGAATACAGCGACATTGTATCCATTTTCTTCAAGAATATTTGAGACAGTAGACACACTAGAGTAGTTTGGGTGAACTTCAACAACGATTTTCTTCACATACTTAGGTTTAAGCACGTTTCGAGAATTCTTAATGATTTCTTCTTCAATTCCCTCAATATCTATTTTCATTAAATCAACTACACCTATCTGGCGTATAAGAGACTCGAGTTTAACAGACTTTACTTCAACTACTTTCTCTAAGTAATCCATATCCTCTACATACTCCTTTAGAAGAGAGGAATTTGCTCCATATTTAGCGACATATATTTTCTCAGTACCACTTCTAGTAGATATACACACGTTAATAGTCTTAACATTACTTAACTTGTTAAGTGAAATATTAGCTAAAAGAAACCTGTAGTTAAATGGAGTAGGCTCAACGGCATAAACTCTTCCCTCAAAAGCCAGCCTAGCAGCTTTAATAGAATATAGTCCGACGAAAGCCCCAATATCAACGATAGTCCAGTTATCTCTAGGAATAAATTCTCTCAGCTGCTCATAGTCTCTGTAGTAATATATGTGAAGCACATTCAGCCAAATCCATGGAAAATACTTTAGTGGAAGAAATGCCTTAAGACCATGAGGCAAAGCGATAAGACTATAGTACTTCTTGTTTAGAAAGGAGAAAAGAGATGAGTATAGAAGCGTTAATATAGGGAAGACGTTTATTCTAAGTTCTATTGATTCTCTCAAATAGTCTACTACTTGACTTAAAGACACACTTTACTTAACTAACACGAGTTAAATACCGTTTCTCTTGAGGATAGTCCTTTTATTTTAATTTCTTAGTGTCTTTATTTAAGTGCAGACTTGGAGTAGCTTGCTTTAATGGGTATTTTTGCTGAAAAATGTAGGGTCTTGAAGTATTCAGCGTTATTTATGCATCCGGGATCTGGTCCTAAGATGTTTCCAGTATAGGATAATGCTCTTGCTCTACATCCTCCGCAGACATATTTATATGGGCAGTGCTTGCAGTTTCCCTGGAGCCTACTTCTATCTCTAAGAGCCTTAAATACTGGTGCATTTTTCCATAGAGTAGAGAATTCTTCTTCCTTGAGGTTTCCTACAACTATGTTTGATATGAAGACACATGGTGTTAGGTCGCCGTTTGGCTCTATTGCTGCGTATATTCTGCCTGCTCCACATCCTCCAATGTACTCTGCTAGAGCTGCTACAATAGGGTCTCCTCGTACATAGAAGTGTGTGGGTGCAACATCTTTTCCTCCACTCATTTCGAGAGAGACTCGGGCGAACTGTGGTGCTGTACTGAATACTTGTACTTTTCTATGCTTGTTTTCGAGGTATAGTTTACGTAATAGTTCTTCTCTCTCCTCTGGAGTTAAATCGAGTTCAGCTATGTCTTTTCCTCTGCCTACTGGAATGAAGTTGAAGAAAATTACTCTTTCTACTCCGAGTTCTTCTGCTAAATCGATTATATCGAGTGCTTCATCTAAATTCATTTTAGTTACGGTAGTAGCTATTGCTGTCGAGAATCCGAGTTCTACAGCGTTTTTTACTCCTTGAATAGCTTTCCTCCAGGCTCCCTTTAGACCTCTGAAGGAGTCGTGTTTATCTGGGTCTGCTGAATCAATGCTTACTTCAACGTAACGTAAGCCTGTCTTTTTAAGTAACTTAGCGTAATTCCGGTCAGCTAACTTTAAGCCATTCGTAGCTAGTGCTGTATACATTCCAGACTCAACTGCTTTTCTAAGTACTGGAAGGAAGTGAGGATGAATAGTAGGCTCTCCTCCAGAGAAAGCTAGCGCGGCGACTCCAGCTTCATCTAGCTGATTGACTACATTTAGTTTCTCTTTAAGAGAAAGCTCGTTTATTAAGCGGCTGGAGGCGTTCTGGTAGCAGTGCTTACACCTTAAGTTGCACATGTTTGTGAAATTCCAGACTATGAGGAATGGTGCTGGTAGTCTCTGAGGAATAGTAATACCGTAGGTAGCTAGGCCTTCGAGCACTAGTGCTAGACCTCGTCTTATTGAAGGGTCTTTGAGAGCCTCGTAAACCTCGTCTTTATTTCCATTAAAGTATTTTATAGCGGCGTTAAACAATATTTCGAGCATTTTTGCATAAAACCTAGCTACTAGACATGTCTCAGTAGTGTCTTCCACTATAAGTCTTAGAGCCTCGTAAGCCACCTTTCTTTTCTCACCGTTAATGCATATTTCTTTTGAAAGAGGCTTTATCGCTAATCTGAAGAGAGGGTTTCTCAGTAAAAGTCTGATCCCGGAGATAGCTGAAGTAACCCCGCTCCTTCCATTTCTGGTCATCTATATCAATAAAGTCTTCTCCTTTCTGAAATATTAACTTTCCCTTTCTGAAAGATATTTCATGTAAATTAAGTCTGAAAAATTCTCTACACGAGTGTTTAGCTTCTATGTAAGATACTGTAGTCTACTACACCCTTAAATACTCCTAAAGCCATTACAGTATAAAAGATAAAGTCTAGCAGAGGATATGTCAGCGACCTCAATCTCCTAATTTTTCTGAAATACAGTGCTACTAAAACAGAATACGCTAGAGGAATAACTAAAAATACATGCCACCAGTTAGCTAAAGTAGCTAAAATGAGTAATATATCGAATAGGCAGATGGCTATAGCACTGAGCATACCGTAGAGAGCGAGAGGACAGTCTCTATACTTTAAGTAGAAGAGGTAGTGGCCTCGTCCATAGCTGAAAGCTCTCCTCAAAAGATTTCTTAAACTTTTTGTATGAAAATGCTCTACTACAATTTTAGGAAATACTCTTATATCGTATCCTCTAAGGCAGAGCCTCCAAAGTAGCTCTGTTTCCTCATATCCTCCTTTAAACTCTTCATTAAATAAGAAGCCTTCATCAAAGACTCTTCTCCTAAAAGCGAGATTGTTGCTATTGGGGACTCTTATTTTGTGGAAGTTTTCTTTAGTTACTTTTGCTTCGCTCGGATAAATAGGCATCATGGGCCACAGAGCTTCATTGTAGTAGTCTGCAATCAAGTTTCCTCTGAGTTCTTTAGCTGTGTAGACTGAGCCTCCTACAACGTCTACTGTCTTGTTTTTCTCGAAGAACTCTAGTATTTTCTTAAGCCAGTCTGGAGGAACGCGGCAGTCTCCGTCAGTAAATACTATTATTTCACCCTTAGCGTTTTTAACGCCTAGATTTCGGGCAGCGTTTGCTCCTACTGGCGGTATTTTCAACAATTTAGTGAAAGTATACTTTGATGCTATTAGCGGTGTGCTATCACTAGAGCTATCAACTATTATTACTTCAAAATCTCTGTATTCTTGTTTTCTTAGAGACTCTAGTAGTGCTCCTATAGTTTTTTCATTGTCTTTTGTAGGGACTATAACTGAGATCAACGATATCCCCTGAGTAAGTGTATTTACCGTAAAGTTATTGTAAAATTCTGAAATAAAAATACCGTATACTTGAGCCCTAGTTGTTATGTGAAATATTTCTTGTAGAATAAAGTATAGTAGGTAGTGATTGTTTAAGGCGAGGATAGAGGCCGGTGGCTGAGCTAGTACTTTAAGTAAAGCTGAAGTAGCCTTAGCTTAAAGGGAGCTGTTGTAGTCTATGTTTACGTTAAGAGAGCTGTCTTCTAGTATTTTATTTTTGATAGTACTTTGTATGTTTCTGCTTCTTCCTTATTTTTAGCTAATACTAGGAACACGTAGAAGCTGTATGATTCTCCTGGCTTAATGTAGTCTAAGGGAGACATTGCTACGTAGAGGCTACATGTCTTTTCTTCGCCGACTGCTGCTCCTAGAACTATGTCTCTGCGCTCTGGTTTCACTAAAGCTAGGGCTGCTGTTTCATTGTATACTACTACGTATTCTCTACTGGTAGCAGGGTAGGCTATTTCGTGCTCATATACTGTCTTTTCGTATATTTCGTCAGTGTAAGGCACTATTGCTCCAGTACCGTGTTTTCCTCCAGGAGAAGTGAAGAGCGTTAATAATAGTTCGCGGTCAAAGTACCTCCTGCTAGTGTTTACTACTTTAGTGTACAAGAGGACTATACTGCTGTTAGGTACAGTGAGATAGTATTGTTCGAGTGTAATGCCTTTAAGCACCTTGTTTTTCTCATGACTTATCTTCGTGTAGACTTTAACTCCTCTCCAAGAGCCTATTGATGCTTCCTGGATAAGCCACTTTTCTTTCCATAAATAGTCTCTACCAAAGCTTCTCCTAAGCCTTACTCCGCCGAACCACGGATTATACCAGAGGAATGGTCTTGGCTTCGGGTAAGATGAGAAGAGGTTATTAGCATTAGTCCTCTTGTCTACTAGCTCGTAGAGTGCTCCAGCAAACTCTGCGTCTATCTTCATTACAAGCAGTCCGTTATCTACTACTGCTTTACTATTAGAGACCTTTACTGAGACTTCTCCTCCACGGCTCAAGACTATTAACGGTATTTTTCCTCTAATCACTCCGTAGTTCGAGTATAGCTCATAGTTTATGTAATGGCAGAACACGTCTTTAATCAAAGCCTCTAGAGCCAGCTTCTTTCGTAGAACTTTATCCTCTAGGCTTTCTACCTCTACTTCACTTGGAGTTATCTTAAGAGTTTTAGATCTCAGTTTAATTACTCCCTTAAGCTTCTTCGCCCTATGCTTAACTAGTACTAGGTCTACCTGACTTGAAGTAGTGTCTTCAAGGAATAGGGGCTCTGTCCTCAACTCTACTGGCTTCGCTTTACTGTAGGTAGTCGGCTCTGGTTCCCTTCTCTCTACTAGTTCTCTGTAGAGAGATTGAATATTTCTCCAAGAGCCTTTTCCCACATAAAGGTAGAGGGGAGGTAGCTCAGTGGCAGAGTGAGGTTTCAGTTTGATTGAGTATGTTAGTCTAGGTAGTCTTCCCCACGAGAAATCTACTTCATGTACATTTTCTTTACTCCATACTACTCCAACTAATTCTCCTTTTCTTGTAGTGTAGCATGACCAGCACTCAGAGTACTCAGTAGGCTCTGTGGGTAAGTCTCCTCTGCTTCCAGGGAAGTCTCCTGCAATAACTCGATACTCTACTACCTTGTTTCGGAGAGGCACTAGTAGCTTCTCAGCCTCCCATGTATTCATATTCATGTTTACTCTCAGTCTGAGCTCTTTTTCTAAAGAAGAGGTATTCACTAGCCTATAAGATATTTTTAGAAGAGGAGATGGATTAAGTACTTCAATTACTTTAACGAGCTCAAGGCCCGGTACCTTCTTTAGTCCAGCTTTAGCGACTAGTCTTATCCTTTTGTCTTCTAGTAGCTCTACTTCATAGAGCTTACGTCCTAGTTCACTAGGCCAGAATGGTGGACCTATGCTCTCGCCATCAATGAAACATAGCGGCTCCTCGTCTACTTTCCTTACTACCTCAATTTTAAGTCCTCTGAAGTCTACTTTAAAGAAATAGCTTCCCATATCTACTACTGCTTTCTTTTCCTTTCTATCAATGTAGCCTACTGCTTCTCCGGGTCTAGTTACAGTAACGTATATAGGCTTTGGCGGAGCCTTTATTCCCTCGACGTCGTAGGATACTAGAATTCTAGCTTTTCGGAGATTAGGGTCTACTACTGAGATTTTTAGTGGTAGCGTGATTTCTTCTTCAGCTTCTGCTTCAAGGAGATATTCTCTAGGCTCTACTTTTAGTCCTTTCTCAGCTATTATACTTACTTTTCCTCTGATTTTCTTCTTAAAATTGTTGAGGAAGTTTAAGAGTAGAGTACTTTCTGATAGAGGAGGGTAAGAGGGGTGGGTGAGAACCTTTATTTCTAGTGGAGGCTTTTCTTCGAATCCTGTAGAGAGAGTAAGTGCCGTGCCGTTAAGGACTATAGTTGATTTTATTCTACGGGAGGCCTCGTCTCTAGGCTTTTCTTCAGCCTCTAAGTCTACTACAGCTCTGCCTCTCACTACTTTCTCTTCTCCTGGACTTACTACTAGGCTTGAGGGAGGTTTCTCCAGCAACTTTACTCCTGTATCTGCTTCAGGTAAAAGTAATATTTTGAAGGACTCTTTCGACCTATTCACTATCCTCCACTCTACGCTGAAGGGATATCCCCTTACTGCTCTCTCCTCGGCAATACACTCTACTAGTCCGCTGCTCCACTCTACTCCACATATGCTCCAGCCATACCTGTCTACTATTATCTTCAAGTAGTCGCTATCCGCCTCCCACTCATAGATGTAGACGCTCTTCCCACGGTACTTTAAGTCGTCTTCCTCAGCTCTCAGATCTCTCTTAAACCTGTATAGGTAGCCTGAATGCTTCTCAAAGAACTTAGCTGCAATAGGATTCTTCAATACTTGCGGAAGATAGTTCTGCATGTAGACACTGGTCTCAGGTACCCAGAAGAACCCTGTTCTCTTATATAGTCTAACTGCTCTGTTGCCAGACCATGTATGTAAGTCTACTCTATCTACTCCAGCTGAAAAACACCTCTTGAGGGCTTCTTTAATTAACTTAGTACCGATGCCTCTTCCCCTGTACTGCGGGTGAACATTTATTAAGGCAATATAGGCAGCGTTTTCACTAGACCAGTGTTTAGTTAGCTCTAAGTAGCCGACAATCTTGTTCTCAGTTTCAGCTACTAGGAGAGCAATAGCATCTATTCCTCTCAGCTTCTCTAAGAGAGCCTGGGGAGTAAGTCTCACTCCACCAGTGAAGCCGCCGGGCCAGCCCTCCTCACTTTCATTAAGCATTTGCGCTAGACTAGGAGCATCTTCATCTCTGAAGTCTCTGATAATAAGATCAGTGGACATAACGGATATTATCTTGTGTTTAAGGATTTAATTCTTACTTAAGTAGGATAATGTAGGAGTTTAGATAAGGTGTTTTATACTAGACTAGAGATAAGACTACGTGGTAAAATGGCTACGGTGCGAGTCGGAGTAATTGGATGCGGCACTATGGGTAAGATTCACGTAAACGCTTTTAGGAAAGTGGGAGCAGAAGTAGCTGCTGTATGTGATATAGATGAAAAGGAAGTTAAGTATGCCAGAGAAGTACTTAAGATAGAGCATGTTTATACAGATTACCATGACTTAATTTCGCGTAAAGATATTGACGGAGTAGTTGTTGTTACACCAAATTATCTCCACTACCAGATGACTATTGATGCTCTTAGGGAAGGAAAACATGTCTTATGTGAGAAGCCTCCAGCTATATCAGCTAAACAAGTGAAGGAGATGTTTGAAGCTAGCAGAAAGTATGGCAGAAAGCTCCTCATAGGACTGACTTGGAGGTTTAGGAAGCTAAGTAGTATTCTCCGAAACTATGTTCTTAAAGGAAAAATAGGTGAACCTTACCTCATTAAAGCCTACATGATTAGGAGAGCAGGAATTCCTGGCTATGGAAGCTGGTTTACTATTAAAGAGCAGGCTGGAGCAGGACCTCTATACGACATAGGTGTACACATGCTTGATCTATCCCTCTGGATTATAAACGACTTTAAAGCAAAAGAAGTCCTCGCGTCGACTTACGCTAAACTAGGGCCAAAGGGGCTGGGTAAAGGGACTTGGGGTAAGCCTGTGCCCGGTGGACCGTTTACTGTTGAGGACTGGGCTGTAGCTTTCATTAAGATGGAGAACGGTACTACAACTATACTTGAGGCAGGGTGGGCTGGACACATTAGTCGAGGTGACTACAATGTAGTGATTATGGGAGATAAGGGAGGAATAAACTATAGAGAAGCTTCAATCTACAGTGAGGAGAACGGTGTGCTAGTAGACACTAAACTTGAAGTAGGAGAAGAGAAGCCTGTAGAAAATGAGGCAAGGCACTTCGTTAACGTTATTCTTGGGAAAGAAGAGCCCTTAACTAAGCCTGAAGAAATGATTATGCTTCAAGCAATACTAGAAGCTGCACTGAAGTCAGCTGAAGAAAAGAGGCTTGTGAAAATATCAGAAGTACTGTAAGTAGCTAAACCATCTCCTCTAAGAACAGTATCTCTATATCAAAAGGCTTCTTTTTCATTTCTCTTAATAGTTCTTTTTCTTTACGAGCAAAAAGTGCTGGTAGTGACAAGTACTTAGCTAAGCTTAGAGTAAGGCAATCTGATAGAGCTATTGCTCTACTACATTTATATAGAGCAGTTGTTTCAACTAAAGGAGATATTTCAAATATTTCAATATATCCTGATCTTTTCAGTGCATTAATTTTTATTAAAGCATTATTAAAACCTATTTTTCTACATAGAATATATAATGCTTCCGTTATATCTAGCTCAGTGGTGAAAGCGAAAAGCTCACCTGATTTAAGTTTCTCTTCGACAATTTTACCTCTTTTAGTAGATGCTAAAAGCTCTATTATGACACTAGCATCAAAGACCATACTTCCTTTTAACTCTTTCTTCATCCTTTCGCCTCTCTTCATACAATTCCTCGACAAGATTTTCTCCATTAATCGGGGAGCACGCTATTTCAAGTAATTCAGGTCTCTTAACTCTACTAAATAAAAGAAATCTTATAGCCTCATCCATACTTACTCTCCGACCAAGTTTCGCCTCTAGTCTTGCGATAAATCTAATTAATTCCTTCTTTGTACTCTCAGAGACTCTTATGACTACCACATGTATATATTGTATACAAAGTATATATTGATTACTTAGATGAGAACACGTAGTCTTTACACCATTTTCCGAAGTTCCACCTACCGCCTCCCAGCATAATACACTTCTTTACTTTCTCGTAGTCTACTACTTTAAGTGAAGCTACGTAGTCTACTCCATACTTGAAAAATATCTCGGGGTAAATGCCAGCAGTTGGTCCAACTACTATTTTGAATCTAGCTTTACTCGATAGTGCTAGTACATGGTCTATTGTATCGTTTACTAACGTAGCTCCAGTTACTATAACGACATCAGCTTTTCCTAAAAGTCTTGGAGCAGCAGTATCTGCGTAAACATTTTCTCCTACGCGCATTTTAGGATTTCTTTCAAGAACATATAGCTCTCTGCAAGTATTCTTTAATTTCCTCACAATAGGTTCCATATTCCCTATAACAACGACGGTATTCTCAGGCTCTATGAGCTCTGAGAGCATGTCTATTAAGTTTAATGAAACTAATTTAAATTCGTTAATATGATTTAATTTCCATAAAAGGTACTGTGAAACCGCGTTAATATATGCGACTGCAGCTGTCTTCCATAGGGGATTAGTTGATGAAGCATACTCAACTATATTGCTGGGAGAAGGAGGCTCGGGCAGAGGTTCTGTGCAGTTTAAGTCTTCTAGAGGCACAAAAGACACTCCAGCTTCTAGTCCGAGTGAGCCTCTTACTGATACATAGCAGTATTTTACACCTATAATGGTGTCAACAGTCTCTAAATTTAAGTCGCGAGCTTTTCTCTCAGCTAGTAGTGCGGCTTCATCTATGAGCACGCTGTTACTAAAGGGAACTAGAATATTTTACTAACTTGAACAAGCTGACTTTAGAGATTTATTTATATAGCATACCGGTATATCTGTAAACCAGTATGTGCTTAGAGGATGAGGAGTTTATGGTTCTCTATGCTATTTTCAAGACGCCTAGTATTAGTGTTAATCAGCTTTACCGCAGACTAAGGGGCAGGATTTCGAAAGTCAAGATGATTGAGGTCTTGAAGAAGCTCACGGAGGCAGGCCTAGTTAAAAGAGTCAGGGATCCTAGGCATAAGCAGAGAATAATGCTTTTCCTTAAAGATGATGTGCAGAGGCTAGCTAGAAGTATTGTTGAGAAGGCTCGTGAGACTGCTAAGAATAGTATTGTCGAGAGAGCAGATTCTCTTTTAAGAAAGTATCTTGAAGTCGCCTCGAAGATAAGTGATCCTATTGTACGAGACTTTCTTAAGAGACTTGTTTTAGCTGAGATAGCTGAGTTCTTGAATACAAATAATGGGCTGAGGTGAGGAACTTGAGGATTCTAATGGTTTCCGAGTGGTCTCCACGTAACTTCGGTGGAGTGTCTTCTCAAGTAGCTCTGCTATCAAAGTGGCTTGAAAGAAGAGGACATAGTGTTGTAGTACTACATAAAGAGGGGGAGAGTGGGGGTAATGCTATTAGAGTTAGAAGTATTGTTCCTTTTGAACACTACGTTGTGCCTCCCTGTTTCTGGGAAGTAAAAAGAACTATAAGTAGAATACAGCCTGACGTAGTTCACGTACATCATTCTTTTACACCGCTGTCTGTACTCGCTGTTAGAGCCTGCACTAAACTAGGGGTGCCGTGTGTTCTTACTAATCACTCGCTTCCCCCGGCAGGTGATGTAGAGTACTGGCTAAAAATATCCTATATTACTCCATATAGATGGCTCTTGAGGCCGACTATCGTGACTGCAGTGAGTATTGCTGCAGCAAACTTTATTCGAGACTTTCTCGGAATAAAGACTCAAGTAAAAGTTATACCGAATGCAGTAGATACTGAGAGATTTAAGCCGAGACTAGTTGAAAGAGATAACTGCATACTATATGTGGGGCGTCTAGTGCGCAGAAAGGGAGTACACATACTGATAGAGGCTTTTAAAATACTTCAGCGCAGAGGCCTAGAAGTAAAGCTAGTCATAGGGGGTAAGGGCTACATGGAGCCCTTCCTCAGATTTATGGCTTCGGACACAGACAATATTGTTTTCCTAGGAGCTGTAAGCGAAGGGACAAAGCCTGCCCTATTTTCTGAAGCAAAGGTATTTGCCTTACCGAGTTTAGCTGGAGAAAGCTTTGGTGTAGTCCTACTAGAAGCCTTGTCTTCGGGAACACCGGTTGTAGCTACAAGAGTAGGAGGAATACCTGAAATAATAGCTGACGGCAAAGATGGTCTGCTAGTTGAGCCAGGAGACCCAGAGGAGCTCGCTGAAGCAGTAGCGTTTCTACTGAAGTCTCCTAGCCTATGGTCGAAAATGTCTCTAAATGCTAGGAGAAAAGCCGTAGAAAAATACTCTATAGATAAAGTGGGCAGACTATATGAAGAAACATACTTTGAGGCGCTAGAATTAGCTCGAAAAGTGAAGATTCTCGTGAAATAATGATATGTTCAGCAGACTTAATGTACACAATACTGTTGCTCGGATTAAATCTTCTAGCACTCGTAATTGGCTTACTTAAAGGAGAGAAGAAGAGAAAAGAGTACAGTCCGCTATTAATCATAAGAAAACCTAAGCATATTCTCTTAAATAATCTCCTAGCATACATGCCTTCTATAGTCCCTCTTCTCGGCGTACTCTACTCACTATACCTTTTCTACACTACTGGCAAAACACTAAGACCAGACAAACTACTCAAAACATATGTATTCCTCGAACTAGTTTCAGCCAGCATACTCACATACAGCGGATTTCTGCTACTAGCCTACAGACCACTAGATCTAGCAGTATTTCTAACAACAGCACTCACTTTACTCGCGTTATCAGCCTACACAGAAGGAAAAGAATTAGGGGCTTAAGCGATCCTTCGACCCCCTTTTCAAGGGGCGTCCCCGCTTAGCATCCCCCTCTGCTTGTATGAATTCAAAAGTATTTAAGACTTTAGTCACTATGTCATGTGGATGTGGCTTTAAGTATTAGTGCTACTATCAGTAGTACCATTCCCAGTATAATAAAAAATGCTCCCAGAGCTAGTCCAGCAAATATGTGTGCATAGGACTTCTCTTCCCAAGTCATTTCGACGTGATAATGTACTTTAATGTCTACAGGCTTGAGATAGGCAATTTTAGAGCAGATGAACACTTTAATCGTAGGTGCATTAGATCCTGTAGGCCCCGACCTTTCTATTATATAGTATAGCTCTTTATCACATTTTTCTGCGGGTACGGTGAAGCTGAAGTTGTATGAAGATTTCTCCGCACCTACGAAGTAGGCTTTAAAGAGAAGTCCCGCCTTCCACCTCTCAAAATTTTCGTGGTCCATAAAGTAGATATTAAACTTATATTTGCTCTCAGCAGTTCCTACGACTTCCACTGGTACTTTTCTCGCAGGAATAGGGAGAGGAGTCTTAAACCAGTAGTAAGATTTCATAAAACTATAAAGAGTAACCGTATCAATAATAAAATCCTCTATAGTTTTGTTCATTGCTCTATTAACTATAACCATTTTAATACCATTAAATATTTCAGAAGGCCTAGGTGAAAAACTGAATTCATATTCTGTGGCATTTTCAATATTTACGTACTGTCCTATAGTCAAGTCAAATGCTCCAGTGCCCTCTATGCTCCCCTTAACTACTATATTTCTATAGTCTTTGCTAGACTTTAAGAAAGGATATGTAAGTATTACAGTATGCTTATTGAAAAAAGTATATATTTCTACAGTGTCGTCAGCCAAGACCATAGATTTAGTTCTCCAGTTTTCCTGTGTAGCAGGACTAACAGCAAATAATACGCCAAACATAATAAAAATGACTCCTAAGACTGCTGTAAATTTGGCTATTCTCATATTTACTCCTATTACTTGAGAAAATTTAAGCCTTATTAGTACACTTATCTCATAGAACTCCAAATGAGTAGGGGCCGTAGATTCCTGCCTTAAGTACTTTTTCTGCTTCGCTTCTGTCCATAAATATTTCAGCTACTTTTAGAATGTTTTCGAGAGAGGGGTTTCTGCGAGCTTTTGAAACTACTTTCTTGTATTCGGGGTGCTCGTAGACGAGCATCCGTGCTATTTCTTCAAATAGTTTTCTCCCATCGGAGTTGAGTACATCGTTTTTATCGAAGTAGAGGTGATAGCCTGAGAGAAGTTTTATCATTAAGAAGCGAAGGTCTTTTCCAAAACTCACGCTAATTTCTTCGAGAAAACCTATAAATACTTACTCTACTGGAGGCAGTAGCATTATGTCGAGAAGTAGCTAGGGCTACGTTTTTCTACCTTAAATAATTTTTTATTTACTTAGAGGCAATATAGTTTTGTGAGTGAAGTCGTAGATGTATTGAATAAAGTCTTAGAGTCTACTAGTTCTCTGGGCTACGAGTACGCTGACCTGAGGTACGAGTATAGAGAAGGATTTAGTATCGAGGTCAGAAAGGGCGTAGTAGAGGCGTCGCAAGTAGGCATTAGGAGGGGTGTGGGAATAAGAGTGCTTGCTGATGGAGCTTGGGGTTTTGCGTCTGCGGAGTCATTAGAGCTAGAGGAATTGAGGAATGCTTTGGAGAGAGCGTTTAAGCTGGCTAAGACTTCTGCTAAGGCTAGAGAGAAGAGAGTTGAGCTAGCTGAAGTGAAGGTATACAGGGACAGAGTGTTCAGTAGAGTAAAAGAGAATCCAGTAGATGTTCCTATAGAGGAGAAAGTCGGTTTGGCTTTAGAAGTAGACAGGAGGATAACTAGCTACGGTGATGTAATAAAAGATGTCTCAGTAATGTACCTTGACGGGAGCTTTAGGAAAGTGTTTGTGAGTAGTGAGGGAGCAGAGATAGTAGTTGAGGGTGTTAGAACATATCTTAGAGTATATGCTACAGCAGGTGAGGCAGGTAAGCTTTCTCCGGCATATGAGGCGATTGGGGGAGTAAAGGGGTTTGAGATTTACAGAGGAGAGGAGCCTTTCCAGCTAGCTAAAACAGTGGCGGAAAGAGCTATTGGGCTACTAAAAGCTAGTTTGCCTAAGGGAGGGCTGTCAACAGTTGTCCTCGATAATAAGCTTCTCGCTCTAATAGTACACGAGGCTTTCGGACACTGCGCGGAAGCAGACTTAGTGATTTCAGGAGACATTCTCACGGGTAAAATAGGGCAGAAGGTAGCTTCAGAGCTAGTGACGATAGTAGACGACCCAGAGCCGCCCAACGCTAACGGATGGACGCCATATGACGATGAGGGAGTTAGAGCTAGGAAAGTGTTCATAGTAGAAAAGGGTATTCTTAAAGAATACATGCAGAGTAGAGAGACAGCAGCTGTCCTTGGAATGGAGCCTACCGGAAATGCTAGAGCACAAGACTACAGTTTCGTACCTATTGTCCGTATGAGGAATACCTATATGATGCCTGGTGACTGGGATCCAGAAGAGATCATCAGAGAGACTAGAGAAGGGTTTTACCTTAAGGGAGCCTTTGGAGGACAAGCTGATGCTAACGGAGACTTCATGTTCAGCGTACAGGAAGCATGGAGAATAGAGAGTGGGGAAATAAAAGAGCCTTACAGAGGAGTAACAGTCTCAGGCAACGCTATTGAAGTACTTAAAAGCGTAGATGCTGTAGGAAAAGACTTTAAGATAGGTTTTCCGGGAACATGTGGTAAAGGACAAATGGCTCCTGTAGATGGAGGAGGCCCTCACATAAGGTGTAAGATTATTGTGGGTGGTAGAAGATGAGGAGTATAGTAGAGTATGCTCTTAAGTATGCTCAAGAGAGAGGAGCTACTGAAGTCCATGTATCTTTCTCTAGGTCTCGAGGATATAAGGTAGAAGTAGTGTCTGACGCTATATCTAATGTCAGCTACATTCAGTCAGCTAGGTTATCAGTTATAGCAATAGTAGGTAAGAAGCTGGGTGCTGCTTCAACGAATAGTCTAGATGAGAGAGAAGTAAAGAAGTGTGTAGAGAGGGCAGTAGACTTAGCTAAGGCGACAACCGAGAACCCTAGGTGGAGTGGGCTCCCAGAGCCTAGAGAATATCCCGTAGTTGAGGGAACATATGACAAGAGAATTGCTGAGCTAGAGCCCGAGGAGGCAGTTGAGTTGCTTAAGACTAGTCTCGAAGAAGTCAAGGAGACTTCTAGAAAAGTTGTAGTAATGCAGGGATTGTTGAGTGCGAGTAAAGGAGAAGTAATACTGGCTAATAGCAGGGGAGTATGGGGAGAAGACAGGGGAACAAGTGTTTCAGCCTACTTAGTCACAGTAGCTAAAGAATCTGGTGTAGTAGGAAGCTTTGCTTCAGAAGACGCTGTTTCAAGAAGCCTCGACGTAGATTTTAGAGAACTCGGAAGAAGAGCCGCAGAGAAAGCTTTAGAGTCTCTCCACTTAAAGCCAGTAGAGAGCTTCAAAGGATCACTTATACTAGACTATGAAGTAGCCGCTTTCCTCTTTCTAAATCTCGCTAGAGCATATTCAGGCGACTCTGTCTGGCGGGGAAGCAGTCCTCTGAGAAACAGACTTGGGGAACAAATAGCTGTAGAAGCTATAACAGTAGTTGATAATGGTGTGCTGCCGAGGGGAATATCTACTTCTAAGTTCGATGCAGAAGGCTCGCCTCGGCAAAAAACACTAGTTATCGAGAAAGGTGTACTGAAGACTTTCATCAACAACAGCTTTACTGCGAATATTCTCGGAATGGAGCCAACAGGTAACGCTAGCTCTCTACTAGACGTGGCGCCATCTAACACAGTAATCGAAGGAGGAGACTACACCATAGAGGAAATAATTAGGGAGACTAAGAAGGGGCTCTTCTTAAGCAGGTTCTCAGGTAAAATGAGCTCAATAGATGGGATAGTCTCTGGCTCAGCTAAGCAAGCATTCTTAGTAGAGAACGGCGAGAAAAAGTATCCTGTGAGAGAATGCATGGTCGTCGGAAATCTCTACGAGTTCCTTAAAAACATATCTGCAGTAAGCAAAGAGAGGAAATTCAAGTGGACTGCACTAACGCCTGTAATCAAGATAGAAAACGTAAATATTGTCACTAAGTAGCTCCAATATTAAGCAAATTGTTTACTAAACTTTTTTCAAAAAGAGATATAAGCCCTTTAGCCGAATAGTTTCCTACATGATACTAAGTGACCGTAAGCTAATCGAGTTAATTGAAAAACATAAGGTAATTAAAATAGAGCCTTACAGCAGAGAGTACCTAGACGACGTTAGCTACGAGCTACACTTATCAAGCGAGTTTGTCTCAATAGATTATCTGAATACTCCAGTAATAGATGTAGGCGATTTATCTAAACTAAAGTACAAGCGTTTCAACTCAGATAAAATCGTAGTGCAGCCTCATCATTTCGTATTAGGCAGAAGCCTAGAGTGGGTAGAGTTGCCAAGCAACATAACAGCTTTTGTCAGCGGAAAATCTTCACTAGCAAGATTAGGACTACAAGTACATGCAGCAGCTTTAATACACCCCGGTAGCAGAGGGCATGTTGTCTTAGAGATATTTAACCACAATAATGTGCCAATAATCTTGAGAAAAGGCATGGCTATCGCACAGCTGGTATTCTTCGAGAACAATGAGCCGATAGAGGACTACGCTGAAAGAAAGGGCCTATACTTAAACCAAAAAAGAATAGAGTTGCCCAGAGAAATAAGTTTCTTCGTTCAATAGACGTAGTCTTCGGTAAAGAAGCATCTACAAAACTATATACACTTAAGTTTCATAGAAAATAGTTTAATGAAGTACTCTATTTTCGTCTGCTATGATAAAGCATACACACATCACCTACACTAATAATCATACTTAACTAAACATAGGACTAGCTGTTCTGTCTCGCACTAAATCAAATATACTTTACTTAAACTTAAAGAGAAGCTAATTTATTAAAGTCTATTAAATAAATTTTAGGAGAATTTAAAACAGAGAAACCTAGCTATTCTTTTGCAATATGCTTATTATCTGCATAGCTAGGAAAAGCTTATTAACTTCTGGAAGCTAATATACTATACAGAAGCTAATTCGGGGGGAGGGAGTGAGTGAACCTTAACCCCCCTCACCGCTCGGGGGAGTACCACATATCATGGGGGAGCTGAGGGGCCAGTAATCCCCACTCCCTCCCCCATTTTCTTTTTTTCTAAGGGGTATATAAGCTTTATCTAATCAATTCAAAAATGAAGTACTATCGGGATATTCCATAATACCAGCGAGTATTTATGAAAGCTCATCGGTTCTTCTCTAGTCTTTAAGGTGTTTACGCTAGTTTTCTTTAATAGGGTTTAAGGTGAATTGATAGTATTAAGAAGGCGTAAGAGGAAATTTAGGTTAGATTTTGTTAGTAATTAGGGGTAAATATATGTTTTTGTGGTGTGCTTTAGGATTATTAGTTGGTTGTTTTGGATCGGCTATTGTTTTCTTAATATTCTATGTTGTGCTGAGTAGAATAGGTAATTTCAGCTATGTTAAGATGTTTTCTTTAATAGAGACTTTGCTGACTATTTTTACAGCCTTTATGTTTTTCTTATTCTTTGTTTATCAGATTTTAGGCTTTAGTATTTTAACTATTATCTCATTTTTATCATTTGTTTTATTCCAGTAACAGCTCGTATCCCGCTATATTTATGAAGAGTGTGAAATTAGAGAAGAAGCTTTTCTTTGAGGCTGGTATACCTGATGAAGATGTTGAAGTTTTCTTATGTGAGGGTAGTCGGCTGGGAGTATTTAGTGTAGACGAGTTCTCTCGAAAAATAATCGCAGTGAGCAGGTTTCTTGTAGATAGTCTTAGTAGAGATGAGCTACGTGCACTTATTGTCCGAGAATTACGTATTAAAAACAGGGATTTTGTTTTCCTTACTTCTTTCATGTTAACTCCTCTACTACTTCTTTCGCTCGGAGTATATTTCTTGACTAGGGGGTTTGGAGTTAGTTTCTAGGAGAAATATAGCTGTTTTACTTTTATGCAGAGGCGTCTCCTTCACTATTTTTTCTTTGATACTTTCTTTTCCAGCAATTACATTTAGCAGAATTAGAGATATTTCGGCAGATATTTACTCAGCTAGAGTAGTTGGAGCTAAAAATGTTCAGAATTCTTTAAGAAAGCTGTTGAATGCTAGTAGAGTTTCTAGCTTGAAGTACAGGTATTTTGATGTATTGCGTGCAATTGTATTTTCTTATCCCTTGCTCTACGGCAAGGACTCGCTGATAGCTAAAATAGTATCGTTTATTATATGTCCTCCTGCCTACTATTCACTTAGGCTTTCGATTTTAGAGCACTTGGATAGAGGCTTAATACAAAGAATAGTTTTTTATACGAGTGCTTTGCGTTTCATACGGCGAGCCATGGGTGAGGAGGGGGACTCGAGTAGTCCACTGGAAATACTTAAGTCAAGTAAAGAGATAAGGGCACTCCTAGTTAGAGCTCTCCTGGTTTCTGCAGCAGGGGGAGTCACAGGAGGACTGGGAGTAATATACTTTAAGCACGTGCTAGGAGCAACACCTATTATCCTAGGCTTCCTTAGCTCAGTTAGTTCTCTCACAGTACTAGTCTCGATGTTTTTCAGCGGCTGGCTGAGCGACAATTACGGCAGAAAGAGAGCATTTGTCTTAGGGACATTACTCGCAGCTATACCTCCTCTCCTCTTCTTTCTGGCTGACAACTGGGTGATATTGATTCCAGGCTTTATAATAAGTGCTGTGGGAAGCTCTTTCATATCTCCCTCCTACCAGTATATAATAAGAGTCTGCACGAAAAGAGCTAACAGGAGTACGAGTATCGCAATAATAAGTACTGCCTCAAATATTGTCGCTATGATTGTTCCTCCTCTAGCAGCATTCACGATAATGTATCTGGGGGGAATAAGGCTAGTCAGATACTCTTTCTTCATAGGCTTTATTCTAATTTCAGCGTCTGCTTTATACATAGCTAAGAGCCTGAAGATACCAGAGTACAGGGAGAAGAGCCGTAAGAGGACGTCAGTATTTGAGCCTTTCAGAGACCTAGTTAAAGTCTACAGGATTAGCAAGGAGAGAAAACTTCACTACTGGCTTTTCTTCGTCACACTTGGGCCAATGGCCACTACTGTAGTTGGGCCATTCTGGTCTCTTTACGCATATGAAGTCTGCGAGACTCCTGGAGAACTTATAGGCTTGCTTCCTACAGCTCAGTCGCTGACATATATTCTGCTGCTCATACCTATCTCTAAGCTGTCTGATAAAATTGGTAGAAAGAAAGTCTATTTGTCTCTAAGACCGTTTTTCTGGCTATCTTTCTTAACTCTTGTGCTAGCTGGCACATTTAGGTCTGAATACTCTTACTTGGCTCCGTTCCTATCGTGGGCTTTCTACGGAATATACGCCACTAGCTCTCCTTCAATGGCTGCATCACTCATAGAGAGCTTTCCGAAGGAATATGTTTCCCGCTGGACTTCTCTAAGAAACATCCTGTACTATATTGTAGCTATTTTCGCTGGATACTTAGGTGGAGTACTGTGGAGTATTGATCCGAGACTACCCTTTACAGTAGCGTTCATAAGCGATACTGTGAGAACACTACTTCTGTTTAAAGTCCCCGAGACACATATAAGCGTACAAGAAGAGGCTTCCGAGAAGCCTCCTAGACATATAGTCATCTATGAGCTGCCGGGAGCAGGACTTGGCACAGTAGCTAAACTCCTTAGAAATAGGCTAAGACTTCAAGTAATCGACGACGGTAGCGAAGAACTGTTGAGAGAAGCTATGCGGAGAGACGAGCCTTCACTCATAGAAGGCGAGGCTGGTCTGAAGCTCGCTAAGGAGAGGAATGATGCTCTAGTAGTACTGCTAGTTGCTCCACGCTACAATAGAGCCTTAAAGGTAATGAAGAAGAAGAGAGAGCCTCTCTTCGTAGTATATAAGGAGCTAGAAGACGAGGACAAGAAGGTCTCTAAGACTGTGAAAAAGTACTTTAACGCGGATTTAGAACACCTGCCTCCATTTGATATAGCTATCAATACTCAGAAAATACCACTTGAAGTAGCAGAAAAAATAATTGAAGTAGCTTACACTGAGTCTAGGAAAAAGAAGTCTATGAAAGAAAGTAAGTCTTAATGTATATATTCGCTCAAAAGAATATTATTTGAGACTATGTCCGAGAAACTAGGAGTCGGCTTAATCGGAGCGGGCTTCTCTGCAAAATTCCACGTAAAGTCATGGGTAGGAGTCAGAAACGCAGACATAGTAGCTATCTTCAGTCGTACTGAGAAGAGAGCAAAAGAACTGGCTGCTCTAGCCGAGCAGCTGGGAGTAGGCAAACCTAAAGTATACACGGATATACATGACCTACTCCGAGACCCGAATGTCAATGCTGTGTGGATACTTACTCCAAACAACACTAGAGTCCCTATAGTTAAAGCAATAGTAGAGGAAGCTGAGCAGGGTAGAGGAAATCTCATAGGAGTAGCCTGTGAGAAACCTTTAGCTAGAACAGTAGCTGAAGCAAAGGAAATGATAAAACTAGTAGAGAAAGCAGGACTCCTTCACGGTTATCTCGAAAACCAAGTATTCTCTCCAGCAGTAGTAAGAGGTAGAGAAATACTGTGGAAATATGGAGCAAAGTATGCTGGCAGACCTTACTTAGCTAGAGCAGCTGAAGAACACGGAGGACCCCACGCTTCCTGGTTCTGGAACCCAACTATCTCTGGTGGAGGAGTACTGTTAGACATGATGTGCCACAGCTTCGAGGCAGCGAGATACATGCTCCTTGACCCAAGTAAGCCTAAGGACGCCTTAAAGCCCAAGAAGATCTCCGCTGAAATAGCTTCACTCAAGTGGACTCGCTCAGAGTACATCGAGTTACTTAAAAAGACTTATGACGTAGACTATAGTAAAGTCCCTGCAGAAGACTACGCTACAGCAGTAGTAGTATACGAAGACGACGAAGGAAACATAGTTCTCTCAGAAACACACACATCCTGGAGCTTTATAGGAGCAGGACTCAGACTGACATTCGAAGTCCTCGGCCCAGAGTACAGCCTATGGATAAATACTCTCCAGCCAGAACTATTCGTATTCTTCAGCAGAAACGTCAAGATACCGCCTTCAGAAGAATTCGTCGAAAAACAAAACGCTGACCAAGGACTAATGCCCACTATACCCGATGAAGCAGTGACCTACGGCTACCAAGGTGAAAACAGGTACATAGTAGACTGCTTCCTCGAGAGAAAACAGCCTGAAGAAAACTGGTACGACGGACTCCTAATAGTACAGCTAATGATGGCCGCCTACAAGTCAGCTGAAGAAGGAAAGAAAATAGACTTCAAGCCAGAAGAACTAGAAACATATGTACCCAAAGTAGCTAAAGGAGAGTGGAACCCAAGATCAATACTAGAGTAATTTAACATTTAACTTTATTTATTCTTTTTCACATAAATACTACAGTAAGTAACTCAATATTTTCATAGAATCAGTAACGGCCATAATTATAGCCGATTTAATCTCATCGACTAAAACATCTAGTAGCGAAAGAAATATACTTCACAGGGGTGAAGTTACTTCACAGGGGTGAAGTAATGTTATTTGATGAACTCGTTAAAGAGAATATTAGAGATTTTTATGATAGAAGAAGAGAAATGGAGCTACTAAAAAATGGTATTTTAGAATGTAGAAGAATAATCTTAATCTTAGGAATTAGAAGAATAGGAAAATCTAGTCTCATAAAAGTTACACTAAACCATAATAAAATACCATATATTTATATAGACGTTAGAAGCATTTACAGACAATACAACTACATTTCGTCTTATGCTATACACTATGCACTAGAATCAGCACTAAACAGACTCTCTAAGTCAAGTTTCTGGTCTAAACTACTAGACTATCTCAAGAACATCAGAGGAGTATCAGTCATGGGCGTAGAAGTAAGGTTCAGCGAAAGTCCTCAGAAAATAACAGTGATTATGCCTCAACTCTTTAATGCACTAAACGACTGGGCTTCAGATAATAAATCCAAAATTGCCTTAGTTTTCGATGAAGCCCAGTACTTAAGATACTCTAAAATAAATTTCAGATCTATAATAGCCTACATCTACGACAATTTACCCTATATAACTGTAGTTCTATCAGGAAGTGAAGTAGGTTTACTTCATGATTTTCTTAGGGTAAATGACCCTAGATCAGAGCTCTACGGAAGATATATGTATGAAATAGTTTTAAAGAGATTTAATAGAGAACAAAGTATAGATTTTCTCTACAAAGGTTTTCAAGAATATGGAATAGAGCCTCCTACTGACATCATCGAAGAGGCAGCAAGTGCTTTCGGCGGAATAGTAGGCTGGCTAGTATATTTTGGAAGACTTTCTATAGACAAGGGTTTAAGCAGGGAAGTCATAATAGAGACTTTTATCAAGGGATCAAAATTAGTTAAAGAAGAGCTTTCCAAATTATATAAGAGAAGTCCTAGATACCGTTACGTACTTGAAGCAATTGCTCAGGGAAATACTACTTGGAGTAGCATTAAGAAGTACATTACTGCTAGAGAACTGAAGCCGATATACGATTCAGCTCTCTACGAGATTCTTTTGACTCTGGAAAAAATGGGTATTATAGAGAAAGTACTAGAAAAAGATGAAATCAAGTATAAAATAGTAGACCCTGTACTACAGTACGCTGTAATGCATTAGTCGCAGACAAAGTATAGTAAAACATAGTGGTAAAAATAAACATGGCTAAAGCATATAATAATTCAATATAATTAAGTAATATCAGAAATGAATTACAGTAACTTACATTAGAGCATATTAATCACTAATAAAGTACAATAAAGCTATGGCGGCGAAAATCAGTAGAGCTGAGACAATATAGGGAGCACTTGCTGATATTCTGTAAGCAAGTACGCCAGCTACTGCAGGCGAACAAATAGTCAGGATCTTTCTCACACCAGCTATTCCTCCTAGAAGAGATCCTCTAAGGTCTTCAGGTATCTTTGAAAATAGCATGTCCATATAGAAGGGATCCATTATAGCGTAGCCAGCGGAAGCAAGTACTGCTGAGAGAACAGCCAGCTCTAATCTATAAGAAAATGCCAGTAACATCTGTGAAACAGCTTCAAGAAGTAGTCCGAGACCTACAGCCATCCTAGCCCTATTCTTACTAATCTTTAAGACAGGTAACGAGAGGAAAACAACAGTAAGACCTGCCGCTACTTCATAAAGAGATATCTCAAAAAGCCCTCCCCCAAAATTCTCAATAAATAAGTTTACTAAAGCTAAAAAAGGAGCAATCGAGTAAGCGAAACCAAGCATAATTATAATCAGTGCAACAGGATAAAACTCCCTAGGAATCTCCTTAACACACTTCTCTTGCCTCTCTTCAGAAAAATGCTTACCTACAGGCTCAGTTAAATACGGAAGCCAGAAAACAGGAATAACAGCTAAAACAAGAGACGCTACAGCGAAAACAAGTACAGAAGTCACTAGGTAATCTATATCAGCGAAAACTACTCCAAGAAAATACCCGAGAACAGGATAAGTCACAGCCTGCGAGAGCAGCGGAAGAATATTGTGAAACACGTAAATCTTCTCCCTAATGTCCTCAGGATAAGCCAAATACTCGTAAACAGGATAAACAGAATACATACCAGTAGAAAGCTTCTCAACAATAGCCGCTAGAACTAGAAATAGAGGATTTCCTAGAACAAAGGCAGTATAGTAGAGCATATAAGCCGAAGAATCCACTACACTCACCAAAGCCATAACAGCATTAGGACTCCTCTTATCAAGAAAACGTCCCACAACAACACTAAGCCCAGCGCTGACAACAGAACCTACCGTAAAAATAAAACCAGCCTCCTCCACCGTAAGCCCCTTCACGAGCATCAAGTAAGGCACAACATACCACACAAAAAGAGTAGGCGTAACAAGACAGTGATAAAAAATATAGCGCTTAGCCGCCACAGGAGCCTTTCTCCAGACCTCCATCACCAAGCACCTCTAGCAACCCAAAGAAAATAGAATCTACTTATAAGGATAAATACTTACCAATACTTCGAAAACTGAAGAAATATAGCTGTATCTAATATAGAAGCACTGTGAAAAAAATAGCACTAACAGTCGCTACCCTCTACACACTAGCCCTAGCATACTTCTCACTGACACCAGTACCGAAAGAAGCCTCAACTCTAGTGAATATAAGCGATATAGTCCAGCACTTCGCAGCATACCTCATATTATCTCTACTATGGTACCTATACTGGAGAAAAATAGCTTATTCATCAATACTAGCACTCACAGTAGGCTTACTAACAGAACTAGCCCAGAAAACAGTACCCTACAGAGTATTCAGTCTAGCCGACCTAGCCGCAAACACCGCCGGAGTCACAGTATTCGCCGCCGGAGTATATTTAACAAGTATTCTCCTAAAACGCTCACAGTTAAATCTCTCTAAGCACACTATTCTCCGTGAAGATTAAATGTGGACCCGGTAGTCTCGCCGAGAGACTGGGTTGAATATGCTGCTTCTAGAAAAAACCTCAGCATAGACTCTATTTCCCTAGGAGAAGTCCTAGTAGTAACACCAATAGGCAGCATATATCAAAAACTAATAGAATTCTTCAAAGCATATCCTTGGAAAAACTGGATATATGACCCCGAGAAACACTGGGGAGTAAAGGTAGCAGACATACTCGGCAAGAAAGTATCATTCATGTACATCGGCGTAGGAGCTCCTCAAGTAGTCATAATTGAGGAAGCAGTATCCATTGGCGTAAATAAAGTAGTCTTCACAGGTCTAGCCGGAGGACTAGGAGTAGAGATAAGAGACTACGTAGTCCCCTACGAAGCTATATGTGAAGACGGCTACTCACAACACTATATCCCACTAGGAATACCAGCCGAAAGTTCACCCAGACTACTAAAACTAATGGTTAAGTCATGTGAAGAAACAGGACACAAACCACACATAGCTAGAGTATGGACAACATCAGCACCATACAGAGAACACTACTGGAAAGCCGAAGAATACTACACTAAATGGAACTGCAGAGCCGTAGAAATGGAAACAGGCGCAGTATACGCCCTAGCACAATACTACAATATAGAAGCCACAGCCCTACTAATAATATCCGATAAAATATACCCAGAAAAACAACTAGGATTCCACCATGAAAAATATCAAAAACAATAAAACAAGTACCACTAATACTCAAAAAATTCCTCCTCCACCTATTCACAGAAAACACCCAACAAACAAGCCACCAAGCCAAGTAAAACATATAACTCTGAAAACAATACCCTACTGATGCCACGAAAAAGCAACCACAGCCTCCTAAAAATACTACTAATAATAGCACTAATCATAATAATCATATACCTACCAGTCCACGCAGGCTACGCAAAAATACCACAAAAATGGACACCACAAGAAGTAGCCGACTTAGCAAAAGGAGTAACCAAATACTGGCTAGAAACACTCCAAAACATAATCACCGAACTACAACACCTAATTCAAAACACACTAAATAGAATAGTCAAAAACACACTGAACACCAATTAAGGAGATATCTCACTAAGCTTACTGAAAAACAAGCCCAAGAATACCACAAATCTATTAAAAGCATTACTCAAGCCAATGATACCTTGAAAATAATCATAAAGTATATATTTTCAGCTAAATCATATTAAATATAAGAAAACACCAAAAACTCAATAATACCACTATTATTCACACTAATAGTATTTACAACAGCGATAAGAGCACAGCAAATACAGTGAAAATACAAAACAGATACTCCCATCTAATGTTACTTAGAGTCCTGACAGCTCTCTACTAGCCGTAAGTAGCTAAGACTACTATCTTTGCTGAAATATCTATTCATGGATTATTTCAGCATTTAGAAGTACATGAAGACACAAAAATAGGAAAATACTAGACTATAGCTACTAGTAGTACTGTTAACAAGTATCATAAAGCTTACAGTCTACCTAATTATAAGAAAAACATAAAGAAATAGAAGATCTGCTAGAAATTAAGAATAATTAAAGCCAAAAGTATATAAAGTTTAAAAGAAAAACTAAAGAAAGCAACATATATCACTTTCTCTGCACATTAATAAATAAAACTAATAAACAATTAATTAAATAAATATTATACATTTAATCACTAAAACCTAAGCAAAAATCTACTCAATCCAAAATACCAAATAACAACAATACTAACAAATTACTCAGATTCAAGCTCCTTTAGTTTTTGTCGATACTGTTTTTAAGTTTTTGGTATGTTTTTTACTTATTTTTCCTTCCTTATATAGTTTTTCTAGTTTACTTAAATATTTTTCTATTTCTTTTATTTCAGGTTTAGTTACTTTAATTTCTTTTCTCCTTCTACTTCTTTTAACTATAATTAAACCGATAGGAGACAACACACCTAACCCAGCTTCTTGTCTTGTAACGCCACTTAAGTGAGCCGCTTTTATTAAAAACATAAACGTGGTTATCATCGCTTCCAGCAGCTAGCAATGAGCCGTCGGGGTTCCATGTTATTGTGTTGATGTAGTTGTTTGTTTTGTGGTGCCATAGTGGTTTGCCGTTTGCTGTAAATACTGTTATGTTTCCTGTGTTTGTTGCTATT